>Ga0325414_1002726_pt1 | contig 18056 bp, 12 predicted proteins | sample PopdelMetagenome_8_FD_206183 | JGI IMG/M metagenome (GOLD analysis project Ga0325414, IMG submission 206183) | Populus deltoides microbial communities from Bellville, Georgia, United States - Leaf-PdKOR-R3 | ecosystem: Host-associated > Plants > Phyllosphere > Phylloplane/Leaf | place: USA... | reverse complement strand
TTGATCTTGAAAAACGTCAAAAAAGAAATCTAATTCGTGATTTCTCAAGATTTCATTGAGGAAGGATGTCGAAATATGGCGACATGATGTTGTCATTTGCAAGGCAGTAACACCGACTTTTCTAGAGCTCATTTTGACTCACAAGAGTCTCGTTACCCATCACTCAGTCCATGATGATTATTTGTTTTTTTAGTTGAAATTTAATTTAATGTGTTTTTCATGTGTGTTTTAAATGATTTGAACGTGTTTATATAAAATAAAAAACATGACGCATTGCATTACCAATCACGCACATAAAATCCTTCATCTTTATCCTCTACTATTTATACACTTCGTGTTTCTCGACAAAGCTTCATGGGCATGCCTCTATCATTTCTTGTCACGAGTCCTTGTACTCTTCTTCTTCAAGGATTGCCTCCTCCCTTTTCTTGCTTCATGCTCATGGCAGCACCCACGTTGAATTACCTTCTCCTGTCTTTGACAACCTAAGAGCCGCCACCTCGTACGGCCAGTTCCGACTCTTCATTTCTTGTTTAAAACACAGTTTCAATATGGGAAAGCATGGTCGGTGGTCGGGAAAGTATGTTTTCATCTTGATATACAAGGTTCGAATTCTAGAGTCATCGCTAAGTAATTCTTCCAAGAATATGTCTGTTTTTATTTTCGAAAGGTATTTTTTTATGTTGAAAACAAATTTAAAAAAATAAAAACTTATTTTTTTAATAAATTTTCAAACAAAAAATACTTTAAAAAACTACTGTTATTATTACTTAAATATACTATATTCATTAAAAAAAAAAACATGACGAGGAGGTCGTTAGCTAAATTCTCTATCTTGATATATTGAAAATAAAATAAAATTTATAACAGTTGATTTTTTAACGTACAATTAACTTTTCTCAATAGTCTCTAAATCTTTATTTAATAGCGAGCACACCAAACAGGCTCTAAGGCTTTCTGAGCCCAGGTCACTTTCCTTGCGCTCACCTGGCTCTCAAATCTGTCACCAAAGCCCATAAAAGCCCACTGTTGCAGGCTTGTTTCAAAGCCCGCAATCAATACGAGAGACTCACATCTCTAAAACCCAACTAATATAGAGCAGGCCCACCACGAGCCCAAGTCACTTTCGCGAAGAAAGTTCTAAGTACAGGCATAGTTGTGGCCCAGGCTCTGAACTAGTTGAGACCTAGATCCATCCGAGTGAATTATTATTATTTTTAATAGTATTAGTTTTTACAAAATTCAATAGTCTTAAGTATCAATTCATTAGGTCGTCAGTGTAAAAAACAGTTCAAAATAAAATTTAATTTAAAAAAATTCTTAAATTATATATCATAAAATCCATTCCACAACCAAACTAGATTTTGAACCTATTTATTTTTATATTTCAAAAATATTTTTTTTTTTAAAATTAAATCGTTTTACTTCAAATTAAGTTTTTTTATATTTTAATTTTTTTTGATGTTTTGATATTAAAAATAAAATAAAATTATTTTAATATATATTTTTTAAAAATATTTTTAAAAACAAATACTACCGTATTATTTATATTTCGATTGATGATTTGGCTTAGAATAAACTTAAAAAATTCCAGGCAGGCTTGGCAGTTAAAATAATTGTATTTATCATTAAATAAATGACTATTCCATTGCATCTAGAATTTCTCTTGCAGAACGTGGAACATGCCTATTGGCTACCACAGAGTTGTCAAAGCATTGACCTCGTACGAAAAGATTTTGTTTCTTCTTGGTCATAAATTATAAATCTGGCCTATGCCATCACGAATAATTAATAAAATCCTTTTTTATATTTAATATCAAACAATATATTTTTTATTGGGTTTATGATTTTTTTTCTGTTTGATAACAAAATATTTATATGTTTTTTAATCTTTTAAATTCATATATTAAAATTAATATTTACATTTAGATGAAATATTTTTATTTTTTAATAAAATATTTAGATTAGGTTTATAATAAAATTAGGCTGGGAGAGATTATATATAAAAAATATAAGAATTTAACTATTGAATATTTGGTCATATGAATTTTAGAATTGTAATACCAAGAAAAATAATTCAAAACTATGATTGAATTCTATGAATGACTGTTAATTAAAGTATGATTAAATAATATAAAATAAATGATAATATTAATACATCAATACTTATTTCATTATTATTAAAGTGTTATTATTGATATTATCATTTATTTTTTGTTCAATAATAAAAAAATATTATTCAATCAGTTAAACAATCTTATATCAATATAATATATTCATAAATTATTTTAATAAAAAAAACCAAATAACTAGTTTTTTTTTTTTAAAATATGATGGCCTCTTATTAAAAAAAAAGAAAAAAGAAAAAAGAAAGAAAGAAAGGGGGAACTCCTTGGCCCCTACTTATCTATAAAAAACATCCACACCTTCTTCCACCGCCACTCTCTTAGCTCTATAATTGACTTCCACTGCATCCACCCACCCATCCATGGCTACTCAGGGACAGGTCATCACTTGCCGAGGTACTTTCCCTCGCTCTCTCTCACACAGACGTAATGTATCTATGTATGCATGTGTGTGTGTGTGTTTTTTAATTAGTATAGCCGAATATATGATTTTGGATTTGGAAATGAAAATGTGAAGCTGCGGTTGCGTGGGAGGCGAACAAGCCGCTGGTGATAGAGGAAGTGCAGGTGGCTCCACCACAGGCCGGTGAGGTTCGAGTCAAGATTCTCTTCGCTGCTCTTTGCCACACTGATGCTTACACCTGGAGTGGCAAGGTATGTATTTTCTTTTATAAATTTCATTTCTTTTTCCAGGAATTTTCCTGATCTCAAGAGTTTCGTACTGTTATTATTATTTGCTTTTTGATAATGCCCATATATATTTTTCTTTTATTTTCTTGTAGGAAATGTTGGCAATTATTATAGAAAAAAGGGGGGAAAAGAAAGAAAGAAAGAAAAGGCTGTTCTTGAAATTTTTAGGTTTTCATTGGTCAAAAAGGGTTGATCTTTGTTGCCATTTATATGTGTGATAAGCTCTGTTAACTAAACTGGATAGTCTGTGTGGCGGAGGCACTAAAAGAAAAGATGATATTGATTTAGGGTATTTTGTCTTGAATTTCTATTTTTCCATTGGTCAAAAAGGGTTGATCTTTGCTTCCATCCACAGGTGTGATAAGCTCAAATGTTGGCTAAACTGGATATTGTGTGGCAAAGGGAAGTAAAAGAAAAGATGCACTTGATTTAGGGTATTTTGTCTTTTAATTTATAGCTTTTCATTGGTCAAAAAGGGTTCATCTTTGCTTCCATCTATGGGTGTGATGAGCTTGAATTTTAGCTAAACTGGATAGTGCGTGGCATAGGGCAGTAAAAGAAAAGATGCACTTGATTTTGGATGTTTTGTCTTGAATTTCTAGGTTTTCATAGGTCAAAAAGGGTTGATCTTTGCTGCCATCTAAGGGTGTGATAAGCTCGAATGTTGGCTAAACTGTATAGTGCATGGCATAGGGCAGTAAAAGAAAAGATGCACTTGATTTTAGGAATTTCCAGGTCTTCATTAGTCAAAAAGGGTTGATCTTTGCCTGCCATCTGTCAGTGCGGTAAGCTTGAATGTTATCTAAACTAGAAAGTGCAAGGCTTAGGGCAGTAAAAGAACAGATGCTCTTGATTTGGTGTATTTTGAGTAGCCTGAAAAGGAACAGTTATTACAAATATATTAGTTTTATTTTGTGTTTTTATGAAGAACTAAACATAATGCCTTGTTGCTTAATCTAATAAACATTCAAGATTTTTTCCATTTTTTTCTTTTCTTTTTGGGCTTTATATTCTTGCTGCCATTATTATTTTTATTTATTTGTTTGATATTGATGTTATTTAATTTTTGCCTTGCAGGATCCGGAAGGGCTCTTCCCTTGTATTCTTGGTCATGAGGCTGCTGGGTATGCATATCATAGACATTATCCAATGTATTCAACTGCTTGTGTTGTCTTTTATTGGAACAGGAGATGTGGTTGGTTTTCTTGACACAGGATTGTAGAAAGTGTTGGTGAAGGTGTGACTGAGGTTCAACCAGGTGATCATGTTATCCCTTGCTACCAGGCAGAATGCAGAGAGTGCAAGTTTTGCAAATCAGGGAAGACAAACCTTTGTGGCAAAGTTCGCGCAGCAACTGGTGTTGGAGTCATGATGAATGATCGTAAAACTCGTTTCTCAATTAATGGAAAACCTATCTATCATTTCATGGGAACCTCAACATTCAGCCAGTACACAGTTGTACATGATGTTAGTGTTGCCAAGATTGACCCAAAAGCTCCTTTGGAGAAGGTTTGCCTCCTTGGCTGTGGTGTTCCTACCGGTAAGTGTATCTTAGTTTTTCAATACTTTAAATTACGACATAGTAATTTTTCTGTTGATAAACTGCATTTCTATTGTTAATCTTTGGCATACTTGTGTGGAGAGCCAGTTCCTAAAGCATTGTTTTCCTTGGATATTGTTGTTCATATTCACAATGCCTCAACACGTTTTCCTAATGGCTTGTTCTTTTTGCTACATTGTGGTTACTATTGATTTGCTTTAGGAACTTTTAAATCTATCCCTTTAAAATAAAATTCTTCTCTAGGAAGATTCTTTTGTTGCACTTGAAGTTTCTGTTTGAATCACTAGCTGAGTTTCTGGTTTGCTAAAAATTAAGCTTAGCTGCAACATTAATTCTTATTTATGCGATTACTCTTCTGATTGAAGCCTACTCGTGTTTTTCGATGTCTGTTTAGATTTTTTAGATGATGTAATGCTTTCATCTTCATTTATGCTAGTATAACACACTTGTTATGTTTAGGTCTTGGAGCAGTTTGGAACACTGCAAAAGTTGAAGCAGGGTCCATTGTTGCTATTTTTGGACTTGGGACAGTTGGCCTTGCAGTAAGTTGTGAAAATGCCTATCTAGCTTGGTCTCCCTCACCCTTGGAAAAATAGAACCATTTTCTGTTGTCCATTTAAAAATAACTTTATTTTATGGACAGGTTGCAGAGGGTGCAAAAACAGCTGGTGCTTCACGGATTATAGGTATAGATATTGACAGCAAAAAGTTTGATAGAGGTACCTCTTCGTTCTCCATTCCATTTAGCATGCTTGAGTGTTCAAGAATAAATTTACATAATTTGTCTGTTTGACAATCATTGTTCTGTCCTCGAAACCAAGGGATATTGTGTGTTTAATCGACTGACCTTGTCTGGAAGAACTTTTTAATGGGAAGCAAAGGGAATTTTTTAACCCTCCATTCCTCTCCTTTTTTTTGAAAAGGTCCCTCCCAAGTTGGTGGGTAATAAAGGAGAAATGGGTAACTTTATAATAAACTCTACCTCATAACCTCAAGGATATATAATCATTACCTTCCCCACCCTTGCTATAACCCAAAAAATATTTCTCAACTCCCATTTTTCCTTCCTTTTTCTTCCCCTCAACTCCCTTCATATACTTCCACTTCCTTTCCTCCCTCTCCCTTCCTGAATCCCCACACACATGGTTGTAGTTCGTTGTCTGCTGGTCCATTCATTTGGCAACTAGTAGGAAAATAAAATGTCTTATACTGGATGACATGGATATGCTTAAAATTGCCATGCCGATGGTGTGGTGTATTATAACTAAATTAGCACACCTCCATGCCTAATGCACTGCATTTCAGCTGTGGTTCAAATAAACGCCTCCAAAACCTATTACTTGAAAGGAAACATATCTACATATCAGAACTGCCTTTTAATGCGGAATATGGGAGTGTCAATTTCCCAGCATCATCTTCCTCGCTTTATCTAGCCTAAGAGATTATCTGTTCCAAGCTGTGGAGGAAAGATGCTTATATCAATATACATCATGCTTAGATGCCCGTCTTAATTGCTATTTGTAAATTTCTATGCAACAGCAAAGGATTTTGGAGTTACTGAATTTGTGAATCCAAAGGACCACGATAAACCAATTCAACAGGTGCTCATTGATCTCACTGATGGTGGTGTTGACTATAGTTTTGAGTGCATCGGAAATGTTTCTGTAATGAGGGCTGCTTTGGAGTGCTGTCATAAGGCAAGTATGCTTTAATTAGTGGTAATAGCCATGTATTTATCTAGAGATCACTTGTGACTTGCCTGGAAATTTTTAGGGCTGGGGAACCTCTGTTATTGTGGGGGTTGCAGCATCTGGCCAGGAAATAAGCACTCGTCCTTTCCAGTTAGTGACTGGCCGTGTTTGGAAAGGAACAGCTTTTGGTGGTTTTAAGAGCCGTTCACAGGTGCCTATGCTCGTAGACAAGTACATGAAAAAGGTTTGAGCATATCATGTAACTATATATTTCTTTGTGCATTCAATACTTAAACTAAACAGGATGCTGAGTTATCCTATCCACTCTTATCACAGGAAATTAAGGTTGATGAGTACATCACCCATAATCTGACTCTTCCAGAGATGAACCAGGCATTTGATCTGCTGCATGAAGGTAGCTGCCTCCGGTGCGTGCTTGATATGCAAGTCTAAGGTTAAGTCCCATGCCGTTTCATGGCCTGCCTGCCTTATTTTATAGGGAATGCGATGTGCTGTGCTGTCGCCTTCCTTTCTTTTCGGTTGAATGGAAAAGGAGAAAACCTTTTAGGCGCAAGGATTTTATGCATGAAACAAGCATCTTGTGCACAATGTACTTATAGGCTTTTACTTGTATGAAAAGGTGGTAATGTTGATAGAATCTTGAGGTTTTGCATGGATGAGGATGGTATGTTTGCTGTGTTTGTGTTAAATGAATATCTGTGTTACTTATTGCAATGTCACAATATGATGATAACTGAAGCATCTTTGTGTTGATCCGACCTTTTGAATTGTCTGATGGAGAGACTGATTTTTCTCCGGAAATAATTATGGCTGCTGGATAATGGTATGTTGTGCATATGTATATTTACTTTAGTTAAGGGTTAACATCCTTTGGCATCTAGCACAAACCTAGTCGACAGAGGCTTGGTGCTAATGGAGCTACTTACAGTTTCACTTCCTACCATCCCATAGCGCATAAAAATCCTTTCAGCAGGCATGCTGGTGAAGACATGAGCAACCAGAACCTGTTCCAATGCAGTGAGGCTAGGGCAGGAGAGATTGTCGTGCAGATTTGGAAGTGAATGGATGCTGATTTGTAACTCATTGAATTTAGGCCAAGTAGTCACTAGCCAGTATAAATTCAGGGTGGCAATGAACTGTAAGTAGTAAATTTATGGCTAATTGTGCAACCAAAATGCTAATTACAGGGTGGCAATGAACTGTAATTGCTGCTAGTAAGTCAATTAATGACTGATTCTGAAACCGAAAACACTGATTAAATAATTAATTTACCTTCTCTGTCGAGAATCAAGATGCATGGAATCCCATCTGCACACAGATTCTTGCCCCTTCAAAATAAATTAGGGTTCCTTTTTCCAAGTTATATTTGTGAAATCAATGGTCGTTCCCCCCAACAAGTGAATCCTGCAATTATAGAAAGCCAGATGAGAAATCGAAAATGGTGCCACGATTCAACTTCTCGATTTTTAAAATAATATAATTATGGTATAATAATTATGCATTTCCTTGATTGCATAAAAAAAAAACAAATTCAACACGTACTAAATAATTAATGGTAAACATATAATAATAATAATAATAAATTCAAGAATACAAATAAATCGTTGGATTATTATGATTTTAAAATAAAATTCTCTCTAGATTCTATTAATTCTCCAAGATTTTTTTTATTGTTTATATGAAGGTGGACATTCAACCTTTTTTAATTTTAATTTTTTAATTTTTATTATTTTATGGTCTAATTATTTGAAATTAAACTCCAAATTAAAACACCAAAAAAATACATAACTCATCTTAAATTTAAATATAAGTCATTCTTAATATGAACACTAAACCTTCTGCATGTTTTTTTTTCCCTTTCAATTATATCATTTTAGGGTCTAATTATATGAAGTTAAACCCAAATTAAAACACAGAAAATATATGATTTACTCTAAATTTATGAAAATTTTATTTTAATTTAAAAATTTATTTTGTTCATTTTTCATTTCTTAGCTTAAAGAGAGGAGAGATAATGTTGTCGTGAAATAATAAATAATAAGAAAATAATCGGTTTTTGCGATACCAACAACAAAAATTGTCAAGCTTATTAGCAACAAGTTCTATTTTATGAAGATGAGTTCAATGGTTGTAAGTTTTCCATGTAAAGTATAAATATGTCTGAAAAAAAAAGATCATGTTTTGTTTTGATTTTTTAGGTTAAGTTGATTTTGGTTTTTTTAGGTATTTTAAGGATTTAAAAAGACTTTTATGATGTCTATTAGGTGTTTTGATGATCCACCCCTTATATAAAGAAAAAAATAAATATGACCCAGAAGTGCGGGTTTGACCTAGACTTACACGTCTTGGATTTTTTAAGGCTCCGACACCTTTAATATTGGGTTTTGATTATTTTTTTAACTTAATACTTTAATATTATGTTGATTTTGAACCGGTCATTAGAATCCACAATCAAGGTCATCATTTATTTTTTTTAAAAGATGTCAACTTTAATTGTTTTTTGAAAAGTCAAACCGCCTTTTACGAGTTATCTAGGTTGCCTAACCTAGGCTCACACGTTTGGACTGACCTCTTTTTTTTAAAAAAAAAACCTTTGACATTAGGTTTTTGATGAATTTTTTTTTCAATTTGATCCTTTAATATTGAGTTGTTTTGGATTGATTTTTATTTTTTATTATATAATTAAAATAAAAAAAATTATTGAAACCATTTAAATCCACATCTCAAATCACAAGTTTGATGAATTAATTTGAATTGATTGAAATTGATCTAATACATTATTGTCTTGGTGTTAAGAAAAAAAAATGTTAGGTTTAATTTTTTTTTAAAAAGTCAAATCCTTTTTAACAGTTGCCCACATTGCCTTTAAACACATGTTTTTTATTTGTTTTTGAACCCGTTAAGTTAACTGAATCACATTAAGACAACTTTTACATGATTTAATTGAAAATATGAACTTGACAAGGACTCGAGTTGAAAGTTTTAAAATTTGACTCGCTAAACCAGATTTAATGATAATATTAAATAGTTTTCTTTAGCTTGAATTTTTTTTTACATTTAAATATTTTTTAATCCAACCCATACATAGCGGGAGATGTAAACTAGCACTAATTATAAAAGAATATGATAAGAAAAATAAAATAAAAATACACACTAGCCATTAAATCATAATCTTACAAAAAATTAACCAGTTAGTATTTCACAATAAAATAAAAAGATACAAATATATTTAGTTAAAGAATCATATAAAATCATGTTCTTCTTTTGTATTCTTCGTATCTTCTATTCCGCTAATTTAAAGTTCACTTGTATATTTATAATTTTTATTAGTATATGTTCTTGTTGTTGAGCATTAATATTGGGAATTAGCCGAGGATACAGCTAATTTCTATCGTTCCTACGAGCCAGAAATAGACCTCAGGCTTCATTTAGCCAAAGAGAATATACAGTCAACGGCCAACAAATAGCCACCCATAGTTTGCCATGAATATACGGATACCATAAACAGCAAGTCCCCACCATCAGATTCTCTCCATAGTCCTTCCCTTCTTATATTTAGTCACCAACCCCACCACCATCATCATACCTTTTGGCAGAAGCACTAAGAGAACTTACATCACCTTTCAATGGCATCATCGCCTCTATCATGCTCAGCTTCTGACCTCTACCCCCTTCTGGGCGATGGTGCCAATGCCACGGCTGCTGCTGAGTTCTTTTGTGGCCGTTTTGAGGCTATCTCAAACAAATTCGTTGATACAGGATACGCAGTGGATACCACGTACCTTCTTTTTTCTGCGTACTTGGTTTTTGCAATGCAGCTTGGCTTTGCCATGCTCTGTGCTGGTTCTGTCCGAGCAAAGAACACGATGAACATCATGCTGACGAATGTTCTTGACGCTGCAGCCGGTGGTCTGTTTTACTATACTTTTGGTTTTGCTCTTGCTTTTGGCTCACCATCAAATGGATTCATTGGCCAACACTTCTTTGGCTTGAGCAAGTTCCCATCGCCATCGTTTGATTATGGTTATTTCCTGTATCAGTGGGCTTTTGCTATAGCAGTAGCAGGAATCACAAGTGGTTCTATAGCAGAAAGAACTCAGTTTGTTGCTTATTTGATATATTCTTCTTTCTTGACTGGTTTGGTTTATCCTATCGTCTCACATTGGTTCTGGTCCGCGGATGGCTGGGCTAGCCCTGCAAGAGCAGAAAATCTCCTGTTTGGTTCTGGTGTTATTGATTTTGCTGGTTCTGGTGTGGTCCATTTGGTTGGTGCTGTTGCTGGTTTGTGGGGTGCCCTCATTGAAGGTCCCCGTATCGGCCGGTTTGATCATGCTGGTCGTGCTGTTACTCTCCGTGGACACAGTGGCACATTGGTTGTTTTAGGTACTTTCTTGTTGTGGTTTGGTTGGTATGGATTCAATCCTGGTTCGTTTATCAACATCTCGAAAAGTTATGAAAGTGGTTCTTATTATGGACAATGGAGTGCTATTGGTAGAACTGCAGCGACTACAACTCTAGCAGGCTGCACTGCTGCATTGACCACTCTATTTGGCAAGAGGTTGTTAGCTGGTCACTGGAATGTTACTGATGTTTGCAATGGCTTGCTTGGTGGGTTTGCTGCCATAACTGGTGGGTGCTCCGTTGTCGATCCATGGGCTGCAGTTCTTTGTGGTTTTGTCTCTGCTTGGGTTCTTATTGGGTGCAACAAGTTGGCTGAGAAGTTCCATTATGATGATCCCTTGGAGGCAACACAACTTCATGGAGGGTGTGGTTCTTGGGGGATTATATTTACTGCATTGTTTGCAAAGGAGGCCTATGTTAATGAGGTTTATCCAGGTCAACCAGGGAGGCCATATGGGCTGTTCATGGGAGGGGGCGCAAGGCTCTTAGCTGCACATATAGTACAGATTTTGGTGATTGTGGCTTGGGTGAGTGTCACTATGGGGACAGTGTTTTTTATTCTGCATAAGTTGAAGCTTTTGAGGATCTCAGCAGAAGAAGAGATGGCAGGAATGGACTTGACAAGCCATGGTGGGCTTGCTTATGTGTATACTGATCATGAAGACGAAGTAAAAAAGCAGCTAGGTGTTGTCTGAGAAAGATGGAGATTAGCAGTGGGAAATGGAAAGTCTTTGGACATGATTGCACATTGTTTCGGTGGAGTTGATTTCAGGGCAAGGATGCGTGGGTGGAGTTAGAACTTGGAAAGCAAACAACACTAGCATTCCAATTGCTTTATACAATTAATATAGATTTCGAATAAAATAGGAGGATTTGAGATGTCCCTTTTCATCTGTGTTTGGTTATTATCTCAGTAAATAGAATGCTTATGCTGGTGCTTAAATGGTTTAAACAGTTGTTGCAATTAGCAGGTGCCGCCATGCCTTGCCTTGCCTTCTTCAGGAGGTTCCTATTTTATAGTTCTTGTTGTGGGGAATCTTTTCCAAAAATCGCAAGCAGCAGCAATTTTGAAGAAATTGACCAAATCTTGATGTAATCATCATGAGATCCTTTATATAAATTTGAAGTGTCAAGAGAAAGCCCCACCTACATGCGACTGCCAGCTTGTTGATGCCTTTTGCTGATCGAGGAAAGACACTTGATGGTGTCATTATAGGGAAGAACTTTCATAATTTAAAGCATAATCCATCTTAGAAAGAAATAATTAAACAATGAAATTCAGATTTTTAAGATTCCAATACTAATTTCTCGAAGGAATTCATCATCCATCCAAATTCCTTGAGTTAATTCATTGGTTCCTAGTCTAGACTGTGCAGGCTAAGACAACGAAAAAGACAAACAGATTAAGAAGATTAAAGATCAAATGCAGTTCCTGAAACTAAATCAAACAACCTAGGGATCCACCTTTGTCATCATAAATGATTTCTTCTGCATTGCATCATCATGCTCATCATAATATACATATGCCAATCCACCATGGCTTGTCAAATCCATTCCTGCCATCTCCTCGTCCGCTGAGATCCTCAGAAGCTTGAATTTGTGCAGTATCCAGAACAATGTCCCCATTGTCATACTCACCCATCCTGTGATCACCAAAATCTGGACCATGTGTGCTGCCAAGAGCCTTCCACCACCTCCCATAAGCAGTCCATATGGCCTCCCTGGTTTCCCACTAAAAATCTCGTTGACATATGTTTCCTTTGCAAACAATGCAGTGAAGATAATACCCCATGCACCACACCCTCCATGAAGTTGTGCTGCCTCCAAAGGATCATCATAATGGAATTTATCTGCCAGTTTGTTGCAGCCAATTAGGACCCAAGCTGCAACAAATCCGCAAATGATCGCTGCCCATGGATCTACAACCGCGCATCCAGAGGTGATTGCTGCAAAACCACCTAGCAAACCATTGCAGACATCAGTCACATTCCAGTTTCCAGCAAGCATGCGTTTACCAAAGAGAGTGGTTAGTGCAGCAGAGCTCCCTGCTAGTGTTGTTGTCACGGCTGTTCTACCAATAGCACTCCATTGGCCATAATAAGAACCAACATCTCCATAAGTTCTTAGGATGTTGAGAAATGAACCTGGATTGAAACCATACCACCCGAACCACAATAGGAATGTGCCTAAAACAACCAATGTACCACTATGTCCACGGAGAGCCATCGACTTGCCTTCATGGTCAAATCTTCCCATTCGGGGGCCTTCAATGAGAGCACCCCAGAGTCCAGCAATCCCTCCAACCATATGTACAACACCAGAACCAGCAAAATCAATGACCCCAGATCCAAATAAAAGATTACCACCAGCTCTACCAGCACTAGCCCAACCATCAGCTGACCAGAACCAATGAGAGACAATAGGATAAACCAAACCAGTCAAGAATGAGGAGTATATCAAATATGAAACAAATTGTGTTCTTTCAGCAATGGATCCACTAGTGATCCCAGCAGCTGCAATGGCAAAAGCCCACTGATAAAGAAAGTAGCCATAGTCGAAAGAAGGTGATGGAAAACTTTCAAGGCCAAAGAACTGCTTGCCAATGAATCCATTGGAAGGGCTCCCAAAGGCAAAGGCAAAACCAAAAAGGTAATAAAAAAGGCCACCAGTGGCAGCATCAAGAACATTGGTTAGCATAATGTTCATGGTATTTTTGGCACGTACAGACCCAGCACACAACATGGCAAAGCCAAGTTGCATGGCAAATACAAGGTAGGCAGAGAAAAGAAGGTAAGTGTTGTCAACAGCATAGGCTGTGTCAACAAAATGGTCTGAAATCGCAACAAAGCGAGTACAAATGTACTCAGCAGCAGCCGTGGCATTGGCAGCACCACCTAGTAAGGACTGGAGGTCAGAGGCAGAGCAAGTTAGAGCTGCCATTGTAAATAGAAATAAAAAAAAATAGGAAAGAAAAATGGCTGTGTGCGTGCTTGTTGTATGGAAGATGTAGGGTTTGTTTTATAAAGGAAAGATAGAGAGATTCCTGGGTTGAAGGAGATTCCAAGGAGATCCCAGGGTTGAATAGAATATCATTTTTACACAAATACTCGTAGACTCAGACTTTGTAACCGATTTCCCTTTATTCCTTCTTGGACCAAGGGAGGATCTTGGCGTATGTCATTACGAAAATCAAGTATCAAAGATAATGCCTGATTTGCCACCACTAGATTCTTTTTTAAGAAAAGGTCAGAAGAATTTGGAAGGGTACAGAATGCCATAAAAAAAAAAGGCAAGATTTTCCATTTTTTTCCCCAAGGAACTTAATTGGTTGGAGTTGCATTTAAGGGAGAAGAAAAAAAGAAGATTTGGGTCAATATATTGATACATAACAATTGCAAATGGTGTAACAACAGTGGACTAGCAAAAGTTGGGCTAAAGGAGTCTCATTACATATCTTTCAAGCGCTTTCAGATCTGGCTATCCATAGAAAATAAGCAATAAGTAATCAATATCAATGGTTCTTGATATGAGAAAATTTAAGCAGCATGATAGCCTGAACAGTTGATACATGACACCCTTGTTTTTCCAGACACGGTGTTGGGGCTGCTGACCGTAGTGATACTTTATGGTTGGTTTACATCTATAAACCTGAACAATGGAATTGTGACTGGTACTAGGTGCCATCGAGGTAGTTTGCTTTGACTCATTAGTGGATGTCAACAACCTTTGAAAACCAGTGTCACTAGTCACCGTCCAGACATAACTTGCTCATGGTGGAAGAGACCACTTGCCAGCTTTGAACTCTTTATAGAAGCTCGAGCGTTTTGAAACGACATAAAAAACTGCACATACCACAATTGAATGGAGAGAAATAAAACGAAATGGAAATGAAATGGCTGCACTTATGCACACAAAAAGTGTCAAGAACCTATACGCAGACCTGGTATCCCAGAGACTATGAAGTCAGGTTCTTTCAAAACATCACAAAGTATTCTCTTTTCATTTACTTTTACCCATTTTGAAGAGCCCTTTCCTGGAAAGTTAAACAGAAGAAGTTTAGATACATTCACCTGGGTAATACATAAAACAATCCATGTTGATGCGAAATAAATGGTCGAAAGAAACATGACTTGTACCAACACCAGTAGTTAGCTAGTTCCTTGTAGTTTTCACTCCTTGACAATTAGTACTTCCTCTGGCAAGTATATAGCACATGTTCTTTGATTATATAGCAGAGGTTCTTTGATTTCAACCTCCTTAGTTTTGGCTACCTAACAATTGTGAATGTGGACCAAATCGATTAAACAATAACACATCAACCTATATCATCAGTCTTAACAAAATAAGCTAAGGAAACTTGAAATTAGAGAATGAAGCCATTGGTGAAGCAGGTGCGCCTAATAACTTATCTAGTATCACAGTATTCAACATTTCAAGGCATCATTCTTTAATTCCTCCAATAAAATGGTTATGACAAAATCTGTGGTCAACATAATCCACTTGACTAGCATGTTTCTAAAGATAACTATTCCTTAATTCTTAAAATAAAATGGTTTCTGACAAATTCTGTAACAAAGAGTCAACATAATGCAGTGGGCTAGCATGATTTTAAAGGAAACTATTCTTACTTGGCTAACATTGATGCCAGGGTGCCAGGGTGACACTTCATTCCATTCGATTTGGTTCAGTGAATATGATTATTAGGGAATCATAACCAAGAATGTTGGAAACTAAAGAACACAATCCACATGCTTAACAGAGGCCCTCCTATCTATCAAGGACAGAAGGAACAAACCGCTAAATGATTGCTGTTGGTACAAGTCAGTTGATCCCAACCCCCAACTGAAGACCTCAGTTTTGGCATACCAGAATCAGTCTACAGCATACATGGAACTGATAAGTAAGAAGCAACAGCAAACAACAAAATACAGCAGGTATAGAGTGGCTGCAATCCCCTTCTCCTTGGAAAGTGGAATCAAAACCAAGTGATCAAACTTGCTTGAAAAGAACAGTCTTCGTAAGGGAATATTAGAAAATTTTATCATACCTGAACCATGACTTTCAATGGCGTCCTTCTCTTCATCAACACTCTCCACATTGGCACCCGAGGTCCCATCTAGTAGATAATGAAGAATTTTTTTCTTGGATAAAGGAACTCCAGAACCAGCCTGATGAATGAAGAGCAGTAATTAGAAATGAAGTAAAGAGTCATCACCAAAGCTACATATGCAACCCACTGCTATATAATATTGTCAGTCTGATGTATATGAACTTTCGGACAGATAATCTTCTCTAAATCATTATGATCTGGACATTACTTCAAAATAATGACTATGTAGCACTCAAAACGCCTAAGGGGTATATCACGTTTGAAAATAATTAGCAGTTTAAAGATATAAGCAGCCTTATCTCCAAATACGCACACAAAACAAACACAATATTAGCAGCCCTAATACATAAGATTATTCTGCATACAGCACAATATCAAGGGGGTCATGATTAAATCTTTGATAGAACACTGCAATGTCGAATGACAAATGAGATGATTTGTGAGCATTGCTATGACTAGAAAGAGCTTACCTCATAGTATAATTCAACAGCTTCACGGGTATAATTGTTTTCTGTATCCCATGGCAATGGTGGACAACTTTCTGAGAACATGTTTGAAAGCTAAGGATATCATATAATGCAGTATATATATAAGGGCAGGGAACATTAAATGCAAATTAATAGGACATATGTTAATAAAAACAAAGAATGCTAATAAAATGGATATCATGTCAAGATGGGCCGAAAACATGTCTGTTTCACAGAAGTCTTCAATGAAGTCACTGGACATAACCTCTGCATACAGAAGAAGAACCGGCCAATGAAGAATTTTATTTTTATCAAGTACTGGTTTCCTCAATCCAACAAGTTCTCCAAACATTGCCTTCCCCACCTTCAACCCTCTATCTTCAATGGCAGAAAGTAGGTCCTGAACATTTGAAGTAGAGAAAAGATTGTTACCTATACTTTACAGCTCATCATTCATTCTAAAAGTTCAAAAATGGAACCTTAGCCTCTGACACAGCCTTTGAAACTTCAGCCTCACGTTTATCATGTTCCACCTTCACTAAATTTATCTGCTTGGCAAGCTTTTTCAGTTCTTCGTTATCTGGGTCTTGCTCGAGTCCATTTTCACTAAAAGATTTTGCCTCCACCAACAAACTCAATGACAGAGATGCCTTGGCAGCTCGATACATTGCCTAGTAATTAAACCAGATGATTCACAGCAGACCAGAACATCAAAGCAATTTCCAGAAAATAAAGCAAGCTAAGGAAGGACTTGAGATAAATAATAATAATAATAATAATAATAACAACAACAACAAATATAAAACTACCTTAACGTTGGTGGGGCAAAGCTTAATAGCCTCCTGAGCATCTGTAAGAGCTCGCCGGTAATTTCCGAGAAGTAGATTCACATGGGCTCTATTGGAATAAACGATTGAGTTGTCAGAATCACTAAGAGCTTCCTGGTTTATCGCCCTCGTGTAGCATTCGATAGCATCAGAGTAATGCTTCTTACCCATCTTCACATATTCATTCCCTTTCTCCTTCAAAAAAAAATCATGGGCATTCAAATAGCAGTAATTCTTGAAAAAGATGAAGAAGAGATAAATTAATAAATAATTACCTTAAGTTCAAGTGCAGTAGAGTGTTTAAGAGCGGAGATGGCTTGGAGGTCAGCAATCTCGCTCTCTGTTTTGGGTTCTGACCCTGCTTCCATCCATAGCGCCATTTCCCTAATTGCTGTTTACGACACACAGAGAAGGAAAGACACGCAGAGACACAGACTACTGATGAGTAGAAGAGGCAGCTGCCGTCGGCGTTTCTTGAAACACGCAAGGTGTTTGTGTTTTTGTCTCGTGGTTTACAGAGGGAGTCTAGTGTCTCGGACTTCTCTTCTTTATAGTACAACACACGCAGGCAGCCAGTTCGGAGATTTTCATGAAGCTTCGGAAGCTGAGACCTAAGAGGTGTTACAATAACTTTATTTATTATTGAATATAAATAGATAAGAAGTATATAGTAAAAATACAAAAAAAAAAAGATAATAAAAAACTTCAAAATACACATGATCTTAATTCGGAATCTATTTCTAGATTTTACTAATTCATGTTATATGTGTATTATTAAAGTTTATTATTATTATTATTATATTTCTTAATATTTAGTATTATTCAATTGCAATAATTACTTTTTTTAATCTGCAATGGACTCACTCGAGTCAAAATATCTCTAATCAAATGTCTATCGTCGAGTAACAGTACCTCGTTTTTTTAGCGTAATTATTTGACTTGGTATGGAATCAAACCTGATTAAAGTCCAGGATCAGCAAATTAATTTGGATTAATTTTAAAAAAATATTATATATATATATATATTAATTTTTATAATTGAGTTAATAGATTGCAGATAAATCACTTAAATTTTAATAGATGGTTGGTTTGAAAGAAATCTGAGTATAGATTTTAACACCTATGGTTTAAGATTTTACTGCAATGAATTGTTAATTTTTTT
>Ga0325414_1002725_pt1 | contig 18056 bp, 9 predicted proteins | sample PopdelMetagenome_8_FD_206183 | JGI IMG/M metagenome (GOLD analysis project Ga0325414, IMG submission 206183) | Populus deltoides microbial communities from Bellville, Georgia, United States - Leaf-PdKOR-R3 | ecosystem: Host-associated > Plants > Phyllosphere > Phylloplane/Leaf | place: USA... | reverse complement strand
AAAAAAAAATATTTGTCTGTGGTATTTTTTTTCCTTTTGTTTTATTATGCAAATTAAAATTATTAGATTACCTTTAGAATCAAGAAAAAATTAAAATGAAAATGAGGCTTCTGTTTTTCTTTTCATTTTTATAAATACATTAAAAGACTTACTTGCCCTTACAATTTATATATTTTTAGCCTAGTCAGAGGGTATTTCATTCATTGCTGGTCTTTTTGTTGTTATTGAGGTGAGGAAGGGCAATTTGATCTTTTAAAAAATAGAAAGAAATTAAAAAAATTATTGATGCACACATCAGCTGCTTTGTCGTCTTTTAACATCATGTGTGACTGATTTCAGGGCCAAAAAAGCCATTATAAGATGACATCAGCTTTGTTTCGACGTCTCTTCCATGGATATGTGGTGTATACACCTATAAGAACTCTAGTTTGGCGTCGGCAGTTATTTTTTTCTTTCCTCTCTCTTCTTTGGTGTTTATGCCATGCCCCTGGTTTTTCAAGTCAACCCCTAAACTTCTTTTTTATTTAGTCCTTATTCTTTTGGTTATGATTTTTTTTTTAATAATTCATTCAATTAGATTCTTGTTTTGATTTCATCTTCATTCAATTTTTTTCTTTATCAAATTTAGTCCATATTATTTTGATTTTGATTTTTTTATAATCTAAAATAATTTTTAGAGTTACATTTTATTTATTCCACCCTCCGTAAATTTATTTCCTATTAAATTTTATCCTTGTTCTTTTAATTATTGTTATTTTTGCTTTGTGAAGTTTGTGAGATTTATTTTTTAATTAAATTTTATTATTGAGTTAAATATAATTGATTTATTGAATATAGACAGATGCTCATTTCATTTTGTTTATTCGTTTGCTTTTTCGGGACGTTGCTCTAGCAACCCATGCGGCTTCTAATATCATCACTAAGATTTTTGCAGTTAGGTTTGAACCGTCTCAACAAGCTTTTTATGATGGAAGATGTCCATAATAAAATGACAATGAGCTTTCAATGATTTTTTTTCTTCTCTTTTCAGGTATGATATCGATAACTCATTTATTTTAGTTAATTATTATCAAATATTTTTTTATAGTTCGTCTGTTACTGTTGTTTATAATTTAAATAAAATTATCAAATTATTTTATTTTATTAGATCTAATCGAGTTAATGACTTGAGTATTATATTTTTTTTTAATTTTTTTTTAAATATTATTTTGTATAAGTAGTTTTTTATTGTGTACTAAATTGTTTTAGACCAGCCTATAGCATAAGTCACGAACCTAGTCTTGCATATAAATGGGAGACAAGAGTAACCTAATCTCACAACTCAAGCCAAACACTAAAAGCTTAGCGTATTGCATAACAATGACGAAGCTCTTCGGAATGGTGCTTGTCCTCCTTTTCCATTCCTTCCTCTCTCTGGCTTCGGCCTCGCAAACTCCTACCGTCATTATCATTGGAGCTGGAATGTCAGGTTGTCATATCTTCAAAATTACCAAAAATGGCTCTAGATATATGCATGCATTTCACTTGCCCTTTTACATTTCTGTATTATGAATGTTTTTTTCTGGTATTTAGGCGCACACATCATGCGGTAAAACACTTTCATTGTCCATATATACATATTCTTTTTTGGGTGAAAGACTTGCATAGTTTTTACACAAACTACTTTGTATGCTGAGCCTTTTTATTTAATCTTGGTTAACATTTCAGGAATTTCAGCAGCAAAAACACTTCAAGATGCTGGCATACGTGATATCTTGATACTGGAAGCAACAGATAGGATTGGCGGCCGTGTGATGAAAACCCAATTTAGTGGATATGCAGTAGAAATGGGTGCCAACTGGCTTTTTGGTGGGGGGCCTGTTCATAATCCTGTATTAGAAATGGCCAAGAAAGTCAAGCTCAAAACCTCCCTTAATGACTATGATAATCTTACATCAAATACCTATAAACAAGAGTAATTGAATTAAACAACTCTTCTTTGATATTCTTCTTTTCTTAAAAACCATCATCTTAATTGCTGACATTAATGGCATACCATTCGTAACATCTTTTCCACTGATCTCCACAGTGGTGGGCTATACCCAAAAAGATTGGTGGAGGCTATAGACAAAGTTGCTGTAGCCAGGGATGACTTCTGTGCAGAGTTTTCGACCCTTCTTACAAAAAAAGTCAAGAACGATGTTGATATCTCAATATTGGCAGGGCAGCGTCTATTCAAACAGTAAGCGCTAGGAATTTCATACATTAATTAAGTTTTTTTTTTTTTTAAGAGTAAATTAACTGAGTAATGGACATGGCTGTAGGGAGCCGAAAACCCCACTAGAAATGGTGATAGACTACTACCACAATGACTACGAAGATGGAGAACCACCAAAAGTGACAAGTTTGAAGCACACATACCCACGGAATGAGTTCGTGGACCATGGAGAGGATCCGTACTTTGTAGCAGATCCCAGGGGTTTTGAGATTGTAGTACAGTATCTTGCTAAGCAGTTCTTGTCTTCTTTGAAGAGCGACCCCAGACTCAAGCTAAATAAGGTAACCTTTTAGCACATTTTGCTGGGATCTTGAACTAATGTACTCGGTTATAGGTAGCTGAGCTAGCTATATCATGCAAGGTACTAAATCCTGATGTAGATTTGTGCTTTAAACACTATTTCAGGTAGTTAGAGAGATAATATACTCAAAGAATGGAGTTGCAGTCAAAACTGAAGATGGTTCCATTTACAAAGCTAAGTATGCTATTGTCTCTGTAAGCGTTGGAGTCCTCCAAACTGACCTCATTGATTTCAGGCCTAAGTTACCTGTGAGTATACATGATTATTGGTTTCTTTTCTTTTCTTTCTTGATTTTTTTTTATTGAGAGATTTTCTTTTTCAATCTTCACGAGATATTCAAATCAATTTCCTTTCTAACTTTTATGGATATCTTTATTTTCATTTTGGTATTTCCAGTACTGAATCTTATCTTGAATATGAATCAGCTATGGAAAAGGCTTGCAATATCAGATTTTAGCATGACCATATACACCAAGATATTCCTAAAATTTCCTTACAAGTTCTGGCCATCTGGTCCTGGAACTGAGTTCTTCCTTTACACGCATGTCAGGCGCGGATACTATCCACTTTGGCAGGTACTAACTAACATGTACATCTAAATTAGTAGCTAGCTATTTTGCTGTAAATTCATCCTAGCTCCACATTTATGATGTCTTGATGTTTTCTTTTCATGCAGCATCTAGAGAATGAATATCCAGGATCGAACATTTTGTTTGTGACAGTAACCGCTGAAGAATCAAGAAGGGTAGAGCAATTATCAGACCAGGAAGTTGAAGCAGAGGTCATGGCTGTCCTGAAAACGTTGTTTGGTAACAACATTCCTAAGCCAGAAGACATACTTGTACCTAGATGGGGCTTAAACAGATTCTACAAAGGCAGCTATTCCAATTGGCCTGACAAGTACACCTATAACCGCCACGACCAATTAGGGGTGAGCCTAAAATTAGCAAATTCAATTTCCTAATGTTGATGTAAGAAAAGGCGATTTCAGAAACATAGCTAGAAATACTGTCTTTTACAGGATCCTGTTGGTCCAGTTTACTTCACCGGGGAGCATAATAGCAATAAATACATAGGATATGTCACTGGTGCTTACTTTACAGGTTCGATCTCCCTAAACACCCAAATATGCTTTCTCATTTGGTGTATTGTGCTAACAAGATGACCTTTACCAACACTGATTTTTGTTCTTGGATGGTAGGTATTGACACAGCAAACGATTTGCTTGGATGCATAAAGAACCAAACTTGCAGAGGCTATAATAGCCAGCATATGTAAGAGAGAAGTTTCACCAAGAGACCAGTGCTCCTAGGTTCTGAAGGTACATGTCTGCATTTTCTGTTTAATTATTAAGGTAATATGTGCAAAGTACAAAGAGTTTCACAATTTGTACAATCGTTTATGTAGGTGAAGATGGATCAGGAGGATCAGTAGCTAGCAGGAATAAAATCTAGAGGGTGGACAACCATTACAACATCAACCTGTTTTTGAGTTTTTGCTAGATGTCCCATCTATGATATGTTCGGATATGCGTGTTGAGGAATGAAGATTTCAATTTTGTGATCTTACTTGACAACATTTAATAAAAAAAAATCAACAAAGGCAAGGACATCAAAGGGAAAGGGGAAATATTGCTCAAAGCCTGAAACTATAGTCAAATACTCTAGGGGGCATGTGGCAAGTGTGCTTAAATTAACCTTTTCTCCTTACAAAGTGGATCACATTCATACCTTACAGGATCCGAGCAATTCAGCACAGTTCCTTGGTAAAACACAACCCATTTTTTTAAATCTTGTTCTATCGTTGTTTTACTAAGAAATAAGGAGATGGCGTGTAATAGGAATTTCTTGTCTACCTCAAAGACAAGAAGAAAAGTACAAGACAAGGGTCAGAGAATATTCCCTCGTCTAATTATCAAAATATATCACAGTTCAAACTTCAAAACATAACACCTTCCTCCCGAACAAAATGACAGATTTCACAGCACTCCGCCAACATCAGGCCAAGGCCGCTGTAAAACCCCCGAGAGTCACTGCACGGGTACCCTGTTGTCGTTAAAACCTACTACTTTAGACACCAAGTCTTACACCTGATGTCAGGTATATTGCACATTTACAGCCCCACAGTGCCTGTTTACAGCATAGCCTCCCGAGGTCTTCAGTACATTACCTGTAATAACATAATAAAATAAAAGGACGACCTGGTCAAATGAGTGATCTTACCAGATGCTTTTATTGATTTTCGAAAAAAGAAGATGGTGCCTTTTAATCCCTCTAGAAGCTAATCGTTATTACTTGGAGGCCCTTTATTTGTGGAATACTCTAGCACAGTTGGCTTTCTAACGTTAAAAAACTGATTTTGACCGTACCAGTTGTTTGTTTCAATCTTTCCAAAATGTTTTTTAAAAAATTTATTTTCTTTAAATTAATAATTTTTTAATATTTTCATATCATTTTATTACTGGAATTAAAAATATTTTTTAAAAAATAAAAAAAATATATTATTTTAATGCATTTCCGAATGAAAAGCATTTTGAAAAGCAATCGCAACCAAATTCTCAAACACTCGAGGAAGAGTACGGTAACAGTTGCTTTTTAAAATATTTTTTTGTTTGAAAATATATCAAAATAATATATTTTTTTATTTTTTAAAAATTATTTTTAATATCAGCATATTAAAATGATACGAGAACAATGAAAAAAATTAATTTAAAATAAAAATAAAATAAATCTTTTGATATTTCATGGAGTTGTTTACCGGGGTATATCTCCTCAAAGTTTCTCCTGCTTTTGTACAAGACATGCAGCTTCCTAGAATTTTGCTTGGTTCATCTTGTAATTTTTTCACAAACTTGATTGAATATCAAGTATTCGTTACTTGATGTGTTCAAAATTTGTTCAGTTTCAATTTTCTTTAGGATTTTCTTAGAACTGCAATCTTTTTCTAAGAACTGTCTCCATTCTCCCATGTGACTATTAAACATTTGATTGTGTCAACAGCTGTTCAGAATAAGAATAATACTCTAATTTTTTGAAAAATTAAATTCATAAAAAAAAAAAAACAAACTTCATATTCAAATACAATATTTTTCAGTCCAGAAAACTGTTTTCTATTACTGAACACACTCATTGTTACATTATTGCTTGACTTACAACTCTATCTAGAGATTGTTTTCCTAAATGTGCAAACTGATATTAGTAGGAATCTTCCATCTAGAAATGTTCATCAAGTAAATGTTGGAAATTTATTTAAAGAACATGATCAATAAGAATATTTAATTAAAGTCAAATTAAAACTAGAATCTACTCATTTTCAGGGTTAAAAAATTAATAGAATTTAATCTTCAACATATCCTCATCAACATTAACATGATTTAAACAAATTATAGATAAATGAGAAATTGATCTTAATAAACCCTTGGTTGACATGTTTTGGTAAAACTCAAAACCCTTTAAAGAACTTTATCCCACCATGAAAATAAAAAAAACACTTCGCTAGTGTTTATACTTTTAAAAAATTAATTTTTGCAAATTGAAATTGGAATTGGGCTTGGTCCATGAAGAGTTATTTCTTCCAACTCATTGTTTATTTAGTCCGGCCTATAAATATTAACAGTCTCTTCTAAAAGTTTTTGCTACAAATCTGAACAATTTTTCAACTCAAAAAATTTAGATTTATAACCATTATGTTCAGATTTAATTATTGATTTATAATGGGTAATCAAAAGTTGATCATAATGGAAATTAATTGTGATTATTACCATAATTAATTCTTCAACTTTTTAGTTTTCAAAACCCACAATAAAAAGGAGGGTGGAGGAAGAGTTCAAAGATAGTTTTATCTAGATTTTTACAAAATTTCCTCACCTCAGTTTTAACGCTTTCATTCTCTTTTCTATGTTTTAGTTTTCCTCTCAAATCTAAAGCTTACGTTCACTTTATTAAAAGATAATTAAGTCATTTTACTTTGGTTCAAAGACCTTATTTAGAAGTACATCTAGACTAAGGTAATGGTGTTGAGATCTTGGAGGACATATTGCAAATATTCTAATTACACAAGTGAGGAGGAATAAAGCTTAAATGACAAAGGATTCATCATTAATGACAACAAAAAATTTATTAATTTAAAGTGTTTCAACAAGTAAATAGCCTTTTTTGTTTTAATTTCAACAAGTGTATCCAAAAATTTTAATTTATTAATTTAAAATGACAAAAGATATATTTTTGCCTCGTGAGAGTTATTGAGACAGGAAAAGGGTTTTGGGTATAATCATAATATTATGATTATAAGATTCAGGAGTCGCCACTTATTATTAAGGTTACTAAGAAATCTATGACTTGCAAGAGTCTAGGTAAGGGATTAGTTGTGTAAGGGGAAGATGCACTACCATCAGTGCACCATACCTAAGGTAAGTTGCATTGTTATTTGATTATTTTTTTAGGTTATGCTTCTATTTGTTGGTCTCGTCTAAGATTCAAGGCAGATCTCTCTTCGTAAAGAGATCTCTACCTTTTGGGTTAGATCTTAACCATTTTAAGATCTAAATTTTAGAATCACATTTATTTCTTTGTATCTTTAATATTTGAAGGTATACTCTACCATGTAGTTTTACACCCTCAAATATTAAAGTCTACAGTTAAACACTAACATTTTAAATATAAAGTGAACAAAATAATTGGTGAAAGATATTTTATTTTTGGCCAAACCCTAACAAATAATCATAAACTAGCTACGAAATCCATTTTTGCATTTCAAAATATAAGAAAGATGCATTTTTTATATATAAAAATATGTTAGAAAACTTTTAGGATTTGGCCGTATACATGAAAATAAAATATTTTTTTGTTTATTTGAAAGAGAATTAATTTAAAAAAATTGAGATTTTTTTTAATTTTCAAAAATTTTTAGAAACATTTTGGAGAAAATCGAGTATTTTAATATCAAATTTGTATCTTACAGTGTAAATATATAGTTTGATATTATGCAAAATTATTGGATAAATATGTGAGAAAATGATAAATATTTTGAAGTAACCCTTGGAATTTTTTGTTTTTTGTAGACAAGTGACCCAAAAAACCCTTCTTTTTTTAGGGTGGGTTGGGCCAAAACAGGTCCAGCCCATCTTGTATCTGCTGGTAGAAGCCAACAGTTGCAGGATATGAATTATTTCACATATTACATGCAGTTGGGAAGGGTGAAGGAGACGAAGAAACTTATCTAGTGTAGGGGTTTCAGCTACCGTCACTGGTCTAGCATAAGGATGGTGGAAATGCTGGTGGCTCATGGTGGAGGCTAAAGATGTTGGTGGTTGGGTTGTTGCAATGCAGAAAGAAGAAGTTTGTCATGGAAAAGGCAAAGCTTATGGTGGTTGTCCCTATCACTGGCGAGGAGATGGGTTTGTAGGGATGTTGAGTCATCGTTAGTCATGGCATGGGGGAGGTTGTAGTGGCTAAAAAAGCCAAAGCTATAGCGATGGAGGAGAAAAGTGGAAGCTTGGCGATTGGAAAAAACTGGGGATAACTAGTTTTTTATCGACTTTGGATCTGAATTTCTTCCTCTTCAGGCCATGAAATTCACCTCTTATAAGAGGATAAAGAGGGACATTTGGTCTTTAATGGTACCAAATCTTGGCCTTTGATTCAGCCTCAAAGAATCTCAATCATTGGTTCAAATTATGTATCATGAACTGTCAATTTTGGCATTTTTGGGTCGGCGTCATGACTTTTGTGGTGTCAATAGGCCAAAAAGAATCATACCAGGGTGTAGTCAAATGTCACGTGATCGTTTTTGTGCAAGTTTTGTCAAATTTGATGCAGAGATGAAGCATTAAATACCCTTAAAAAGCAGTCTCTTGAGCAGTCTCTTCGGGTGAAAATTGAAAAAGAAGATGAATAGTAACAAAACAGCGCCATTTTAATAAAGTTCAATCTAGTCCTTTTATTTGTAATCTCTCTCAATTACACCCCTAATTGACCTTAAACTTCCAATTTAATGCAATTTTACCCCTGACAAACTTTAATTGTAGCCCAAAATTTCACTGTCCTTATCATTTTGGTCATTAGTCTTTCATTTCTTCAATTAGCCTCTAATTGACAATTAAACTTTCAAATCTCTTCAATTTCACCCCTGATTTCAATCAATTAAGCCCCATGACGCCTTTTTCAAAATGATATTTGGCTGTAAATTTCTTCAATTTAGTCCTTAATTGACCCAAAAACTTTGATTTTCTTACAATTTTACCCTTGATTTCAATAAATTGACTTGGTAAAAATTAAATTTGAAAACCCCTAATAAAATTAATTTGATCAATTTAAAGTATAATTAGTCCTTGCACCTAATTAAATCCTTCAATTAAACCCAAATTAATTCTTAAACATAATTAAAATTTAATTTGGCCCATGATTAAATCAAATTGGCTTACTAAAAATATAATTATATCCTCGGACTTAATTTTTATGCAGATTCGTCCAATAATCATGTAATTTAACCATGAATCTTTATTGTATCTTCAGTTTCGGGTAAAAATAGGATACAATTAAGCTCTCGATTCCTTTCAAAATTGTAGCTTGATTTTTTTTTTGCTTTTGCCAAAATGTGAGTCTTCTTGCTATTATTATTTAAGTTTTTTTTATTTTGAAAAGAATTTTGATTTTATATCAATTATAAGTTTGAATATATGTGTTTAATATGTGTGCTAGTATTCTATTATTATATTTATACTGAAAGCATGTTTGACATGAGTTTTATTTTGCTTGTTTATTGATGTTGTTTAGTTTGTTGAAAGCACATATATTAGACTTTGTTTAGTTTATCATGTGAAAAAATATTAATTATATAGATTATTGTTAAAGAGGTTTTTAGTATCTTTAAAATTTAAGATATAATGTAACTCTCTTTTAATTTTATATATTCTCTCTCTCACACACACACACATTATATGTTTTCATCTATAACTTCTTGGTTTGTTTATAGCTTTATGTTTTTTTTTTAAATTTTAGAAGGTTTTTATATATCTTTGTTTTAAAGTTATAGTTTATCTTCTAAAATTATAATTTATGCAATTTATTTGAATCTCTTTGAGTTGTTGCATGATATATATCTTTTTTTTAGTTTATATATGTTCTTGTCAACTTGTTGGTATAATCATGCATTTAGTCTTTCTTGTTTAAACATATTTTTTTGTATGTTTTTCTTAAACTAAAATAAACAAAAGAGTTTATTTTTTATGTTGTATAATTTAACTATTTTTGTTTATCAAGTTGCTATATTACAATTATTATTTTTTATATTACTTGCTTATTGTGGAATCGAAATATTTATTTATAAATATTATTGGCTATTGTTTTTATAATATTATATCATATTTTTAACTTGATAATTAGTTTTTTCAACCAATATTGCTTCGACAAGTACTACTTTGGTAGTGAGGATTCTACAATCATTTTTTTATGTTGTATAGTGAGAAACTTGAAAAGTTCAATTGATTGGATTTTAAACGGTAATAACATAAAATATTGATTCATGTGCTCACCTTAGACTTGGTTAAGTTCTTGTAGGAAAAAAAATATTAAAGTTGTCAAATAATGAATTTGATTTCATTATTATGGTAGCTTTAGACATGGAATCATAGTGATTTTTTGTGTAAAAAACTACATTTTGAATAGATTAAACCATACACAGTATGATGTGTATAGTTCAATCAAGAGTGAAAAGGCACTTTGAAAAACTTTGGATCAAAAGTTCATACGTGAAAATTTTCTAAATGTAAGAATGACATCAAAGCTATTTAGTCAGGTTTGTTCATGCATACAACATTATTCATGTATATATTATTGTTCACATATACAAAAAGTTAGTGTAGTGAATAAATACAACTTAGAAAGTTTTGTATAAGGAGATTAGATTTTAAACGGGATGGTTTGTGACCCCTCCAATCTTTCTAGTGAACTTACTTAGAGAAAGTATTATTCACATGATACCCTTTTCTTATACAATATAGTTTATAAGTGAAATTGTGATAATTGTGAATAAAATAGGGATCAATAAATCAACATAAGAAAGAAAATAATTGTTGAAACCAATATCAATAAGGTTGATTACCTCGTTAATGAAGTTTTGGAAATAAACATTTTTATAGTTTACAAAGTCAGCCTTATTAAACAATCATGAGTAATGATGGGTTGATGTTAGTGCTACAAGATATGTATATGTTGAGAAGATGATGTTTTTCACTTACAAAGAAGTTGATAGAAAAAACCTATACATAAAGAACTCATAAACCTCTAAAGTACTGGATTTTGAAAAGGTCATACTGAAGCTGACCTTTGGAAAGCATCTCACCTTCAACAATGTATTGCTTGTTGCTATTATTAGAAAGAACTTAGTGTCTCTCTTATTGTTGAGCAAAAACAATTTTAAGATGATTTTTTTTATAGTGATAAATTTATGTTCTCCAAGAGTGGTATGTTTGTAGAAAAAGTGTATCTCCATGATGGCTTCTTTTAAATGAATATAATAATCATTGTAACCAATTATTAGAACAATAATAAGATTTGTCTTTTCTTCTTATTTACTTAATTCTTGTTATGTATGGCATGACAAGTTGGGTTATGTGAATTATAATTATATACAAAGGTTAATAAACTATGAATTATTACCAAGTATGATTCTTGAGGGAAAAAACACGTGTGAAATTTGTGTAGAATAAAAAATTCATAAAACATTATTTTCAAACAATTGAAAAAAATAGTGAATCTCTAGGTTTAATTTGCTCGAATATCGGTGATTTAAAGTTTGCGCAAACGAGAGATAGAAAAAAGTCTTGCATTATTTTTATAAATGATTTCACAAATTATTGTTATATCTATTTGCTTGGAAGAAAAGATACAACTTTTGTAATGTTTAAACATTACAAGAATTATGTTACAAATCAACTTGATAAGAAAAATAAAAGTAATAATAAGTGATCGTCATTTAGCAAATTTTGTTTCCAAAATGGTATTATCCACCAAAATATCGCTTTTATTCACCATAATAAAATAAAATTGCAGACTATATGTGATGAATACTATGTTAATAAGTTTGGAGTTACCTCATAACTTGTGTTTGGAAGATAATCCTAACTTCCAATAATATACTTAACAAAATATCTCATTAAAAAAAATTAAATAAGACACTTTATGAATTATGAAAAGGTAGGAGAGCTTCTTCTGAATACCTTAAATTATGAGGGGCGTTTTGCAAAAGTAGTAATGCCTAATCTTAAAAAAGGAAAAAATAGGACCTAAGACTTTGGATTGCGTATTTATTAGATATGCATACAATAATAGTGCATATCAATTTCTTGTACACAAGTTAAATATTAAGGATATTCATCTTAATACTATTATAGAATCAATAAATGCTACATCCTTTGAAATTATGGTTTCATGAAAGGAAGCATGAGAAAATTATTCATTTAAGAGAACGATTAAGGCTAGCTCAAGTGATCATCATCAATCACAATATGATGAAGTTGAGTTTAGAAGGAGAAAGGGGGGAAATGACCAAAGCATTTGGTCTTGATACATACTTGTTAAAAAAAAATGAACCTTGAACCTATTCCGAGACAATATCCTATTTGGAATCTTTCTCTTTAAAGGAGGCAATCAATAGTAAAATTGAATCCATTATGAATAAGCATACATAGAAACTATTAGATCTTACTCTTGAAAGTAAATCATTAGACTATAAGTGGATCTTTAATAGAAAGATGAAAATTGATGGCATTATTGATAATTAAAGCTAGACTTGTTGTAAAAGGTTTTAGACAACAAGAAGGTAAGGATTATTTCTTACAAATATTCACTTGTATCAATAATAACTCTCATACAAATATTAATAGTCATCGTAGCTATTTACAAGCTTGAAATACATCAAATAAATGTAAAAACAACTTTTTTAAAATGGTGACCTTGATGAGGAGGTTTACATGGAAAAACCCGAGGGGTTTGTTGTCAATGGACAAGAAAAGAAAGTCTAAACTTGTCATATCATTATATGGTTTGAAATAAGCACCTAAACTATGGCATGAAAAATTTGACAAAGTTATGATATCAAATAAGTTTAAAATCAACAAAATTGGTAAATGTATTTATGTGAAAACACATAAAGGTTATGTCATTGTATGTCTTTGGTAATTAGGAGTTGATGTATGTTATGAACTATATAAAACCTGATATTGTTTACTCAATTAGAAAACTAAGTAGATTTACAATTATTTTAAGTATGAATCATTGGAAAGCAATACGAATAGTACTCAAATATTTAAGGTACACCGTGGATTATTTGTTATACTATATTGGTTACCCAGTGGTACTAAAAGGTTATAGTGATGCTAATTGAAGATCCGACTCTAAGGATTCAAATTTTACATGTATATATGTCTTCACACTTGGTGGAGCAACTGTGTCATGAAAATCATTCAAATAAATGTGTATCGCTAGATTCACAATAGAATTAGAGTTTATTTCTTTTGATAAAGCTAGAAAGGAAGCCAAATTGATTTAAAATTTCTTATAGAATATTCCATGTTGGCCAAAATTAGTGTCAACTATTATATCTATTACGATAGTAAGTCGACAAATTAAAAAGTCACAAAGTAGTATGTATAATGATAAATCTAGACATATACATCATAAATATAATATCATTGAATGTTTGCTCTCAAATAAAATTATTTCTATTGACTATATAAAGTCAAAGGAAAAATATCATGAATCTATTAACCAAAGGTTTGTCAAAAGAGCTTGTGTATAATTCATCTAGGGGATAGGTTTAAGGCCTTTAAAATGAAAAGGTATCATAATGGTAACCATACCTAGTTGGTAGGAGATCCTAAGATCTAGATTCAAAAGGAAAACTAAGTTATATAATATTTTTGGTAGCACTAGGAAAATATTATTTTCTGCTTATTCTTATGTGAAATAAGTGATAATTACATCGTAATAAAAAGTGAGTTGAGCTCTTAATAACTTTTATATATTGGTACACCAAGTGGAGTATATCAGAATAATATTAATGAAAGATCACCTATATAAGTGAGAAATGTGATCGTGTTTTTGAGAATTTCAATAAATGATGAATTTTCTAAAGCACTGATGAATCCAAGAATTGTTCTAGGCCAAAATAAACACAACAGTGAGAATCAAAGGAAATCTTGAGATATAGAACTATATGAGCACTATTGTTTTTATTTACACAAAAGGTTAAATAGTTCAAAACATCACATTCACTATTTAGCCGAGTAAATCCGATAGTATTTTATTAAGAAAGGTTCAAAGCTAAAAGCTACCTATCCTGATGTAGTAATCTACCAAATCAATATCTCTCAACAAATCTTCAACTCGTTTTCAAACTAATGAGATAATTTTCATTCATATGGGAGATTATTGAAAATTTGTTTACTTAACATGATTTAAATAAATTATAGGTGAATGAGAAATTAATCTTAAAGAACCCTTGGTTTTCGTACTTAAAAAACCCTTGATTTTTCTATATTTAATTCTTGATTTATGGTGAGTAATCAAAACTTGATAATTGTAAGAATTAATTCTTATTAATTTTTCAATCTTTCAGCTTTCAAAATTCATTATAAAAAAGGGGTGAATAAAGAGTTTTTAACTTTTTTTTTACACACTATTTCTCATCTTATTTTTAGTGTTTTTCTTATCTTTTAATGCTTTTATTTTCTTTCTAAAAATCTAGAGATTAAGTTTATTTTGTTAAGAGATGATTGAGTCATTTTACTTTGGTTCAAAAACCTTAGTTTGGAAGTGTATTTAAATGAGGTGGAGTTGTTTGAATCTTACGAGGTATATTGCAAATATCCTAGATATACAAGTGAAGTCAACACGTTACTAAATTAAACTCTATTTATTGAAACAATATTAAGGTATTATCTAGAGATATAAACAAGATAAAAGGAACATGTCTCATGTTTCTCTTGTTTTAAAAAATCAAAAATTCCCTATAAAATTGTTCTAGAAACAGATTTATTTTATGTTTTTACCACCCATACATATTTTTATATCTCATGTATCTATTTCCTCTCTTCTGCAACACTAACTAAACACAAAGTAAGTGACTAATGAGTTCCAATAAACTATGTCTTACTGCGTTTATATTGTTTTCAAGGCTTGTTTTTACTATACATTAGACTCTCTGTTTGAAAGATCAATATGTTCTGCACCCGATGACTAAGAACTGGTAAACACTTACCCACATAGGTAGCTGGATTAAGAGGTGGGATAAAAATTTATGAGATTCACCATCCATAAATGTGGAAGAATTCCCCTTTCCATCTTTATGGGCCACTAGCCGGCTGCAAGGTCCGTTTCAACTCACAGTTGCACCGAGTTGACAATGAAGAAAGTGTACCCAAATTCCTCAGTAACAAAGAGAGAGGAAAACTGGTAAACACTCCTTTAACTTTGGTTCCTCCCTCACTTCATGTCTCGTTAAATATAAAGTAATAAGGTGGCCTTGTACAAGTAACTCGGCTCCATCTAGGAGTTCAGTTGGGCCAATTGATTGCACTGTGGGCTTTGCCTAGTAAAGTCATGAAACTCATTATCCTTTGTCAAGAAAAGAGAGAAATGATGACCCCACGAAATACCATAAAAATCACACTGCTATTGTTGAGGATAACGAGAAGCAGAAGCTGAATACAATGATGCTGCTTAATAGCAGAAGAAGAATGTCATCAGTCAAGACAACCCCGCCAAAATGCTAAAAATAACGACCACTTCAGTAACAGCTCCACCTCCACACTTATCTCCGTCTTCGTCATCAACAACCACCACCACTCAGAAAAACCTCCTTAACCACATAAACCGCCGCCACCTCCTCACTGCACTCTCTATCTCAATCTCCACATCCCATTTATCCACACCAGTCGCTGATGCCCGTGGCCTCTTCCAAATGCCTCCTCCCCGCCTCACCAACCAGTAACTCCATCAACCCGTTTCCTGTTTTCTTTCATTCTTTTTAATTTATAGTCTGTAGATCATAAATTTAAAGGAAACAACAAAAAGGAAATTGTATGTTACCTGGAACACTGTCAAGTTTAGAACTTTTTCTTGTACTTGCCTGTCGATGAATTGATGTTAAACTTATTTAACCTTACTAAGCTTCACAGTTGTATTAAGGCACTGCTAAATTATGGATTTAGTTTTCATTGGGGTCTGGTGATGTTAGCACTGTTGTTTCTTTTTGTTTGGATTTGTGGTTACATTGTGTTGTGGGTGTATGAAGGTATTATTTGGTGAGAGCTGGGGAGTCTGAGTTTGAGAGCCTGGGGATTATCAACACAAATCCGGTAGCAAAAACATCAGTTGATAGTGGGTTGTCAGAGAAAGGGAAGAAACAGATTGTGAAAGCTGCTTTACAGTTGAAAGAAATGGGAGCTTGTGATACAGGGTGTTGGATTTGGCCTTCCATTACTCAGAGAGCTTACCAAACTGCTGAGATTATTGCTTCTGTTAATAGGATTAGTAGGAGGTATGCATATTAATATTGAGTATATTTGGCAAATTGAGTACTAGCACGAATGGAATGTGGTGTTATAAGGCCCCTTGTTCTTACCTGAATTAGCTTTCTTGACCATTTAGCTATTTTGGCTAAGATCAAGTTCCTTGTAGAAAAATAGATTTTTTTTTTATTTAATTGTGGTCGGCTGCTCCATGCTTAATTTTGACAGCAATGTGGGAAAGTGAAGATGTGGCTGAGCTTTTCTAAAACATGGGGCTCCAATTTGCCGCTCAATGGAATTGGACATATAATTTCATATTCACATTGTTGTGTTTCCATTGGAAATTTAGAGAGGCTTTCTTTTTAAAAGGCTAATATATAGATGATATTAGTGTTTTATTCATTTAAAGGAATGGTGGCGTTTTCAGAATCTATTGCGATAGTGCATTAATTACTGCTATTGCTTCAAATAGTCCTCCGCTGTTGCAGTTATATAGTTCCAGAGTACAGCTTCCTGGATGCCCGTGGTTTAGGAGCTTATGAAGGCAAGAATTTGGAAGCTGTTTCGGAAGTAAGATCCCTCCCTGTTTACCAAATGATATGGATGCAATTTCAATGTTTTAGTTCTTGGTTTAAACAAGTTTTCCTTCAAGACAATACTAGCAAATATGTGTATGTGATGGTCATTGGTTTATTACTTGATTTCTTTCCTTTTACTGACAGAAGGTAAAATTTGAATAATCTGTCTTCGTGGGATCCATAAAATTCTAAGTCTTTTGTGAGTCTTGGGTGGTGGGGTGTTTGAATTTGATTGAGAACCTAACAAGGCATCTGCAGACTTCAGACCATGTGAGCTCTCTCTGCTCAAGTCAACTCATCTAAGTTTCAGGCCCTCAGTCCAAATGTCTTAAAAGATCCATTCCTTCCATCTCATTCTCTCTCTCTGAGCTGCAATTAATCATGTTGCAAATATATTTTTAAGAACTTTTTGCGAATAGGATGTTAATAGCTGAGGTCTTGGCTATGGTTCAGGTATATGCATCAGATACTATTTCTCCAAGAAACAAGCCCCCTCCCATCGACGATGGAACCCCAAATGAGAGTGTTGCAGACGTGTTTGTCCGTGTTACACAGTTGATGTCCATTCTTGAAACTCAGTACTCTGAGGAAACGATCATCATTGTATCTCCAGATTCTGATAATTTAACAATCCTCCAAGCTGGTTTAGTCGGTCTTGACCTTCGAAGGTAGCCATGTGACTCTTTAGCTTCTAGTGTATGGTCTAAAGCAGATTTACTATAAATGTGAATATGTCAAGAATAAACAATCCTTAGCCAGTATGTGATGGTTTGCCTTTGTTCTTTTGCAGGCATAGAGATCTTTCTTTTGCCCCTGGGGAAGTCAGATTTGTTGATATCAGCAGCATACCAACTTATAAACAACCTGCCTCTGCTGTATATAAATGTAGAAACCCACCAATCTGTAACTGAAATGTCTGTGTTCAATTTATACAAAGAATGAAGACATAAACTTAATTGTTTGACCATTCTGTATCTAGAGTAAATCATTACTGTAGCTTATATAATCCCGATCATGCATTTGTCAAGATATCTCAGCATAAATTGAAAAAAAACTGTCTTTGTACTTCGCTACCTTAACTAAGCTATGGAGCAAGATGAAAATTTGAACCATTTGTGCTTCAAGCTGTCACGACCTGGGTATCCTACTATAGCTTCACGTTATCTCATCTGTCAATCCCCTTCAACTTATTACTCAGATTGCAACAACTGTCCACGCTATCTAGTGGACGGTCGACCGATCTGCTGGATTGAGAGCATCATCTGCGTAAATTTTATGTTAAAGGTTTCCTTTGAGCAGCCACTAGAAAAACAAATAGTAAATACCACGCATGCACCCGTAGTGATGTCTCTTTGTTCAGCAGAAGTCAGATTTGTACACTGTACTTTCCGAGTTCGAAGAAAATGGACA
>Ga0325414_1002723_pt1 | contig 18057 bp, 15 predicted proteins | sample PopdelMetagenome_8_FD_206183 | JGI IMG/M metagenome (GOLD analysis project Ga0325414, IMG submission 206183) | Populus deltoides microbial communities from Bellville, Georgia, United States - Leaf-PdKOR-R3 | ecosystem: Host-associated > Plants > Phyllosphere > Phylloplane/Leaf | place: USA... | reverse complement strand
ATTAAATTTCTAATATGTTGGATGAAATATAAATAACAATCGTCATCCTAAATCAGTTGTTCAGCTTTAGCAGAGTCTCCAGTACAGAAACAATTTTGCACATATAACTTAAGAATTATCTATCTAGCTTCGAGCTCAGTTATGGAAAGTGCATTTTCTGTATAATGTTCTTCTTCCATACCAAAACTTCGTTCTATGAAGAAACCAGGCTGCTTGGGTTGAGCCAGGACAGCTCCCTCACTTTCCAACATGAAAATCACAGATGACATTGCTGGCCTGTCTTCAGTGAGCTTTTGGACACACAGAACGCCCACCTGAATACATCTGTACTTGAGATTCGACACATAAATCTACGAAACATGTATCCATTAGTTCCAAGGCCCTGGCCTCACTCCATAGCATCCATGCCTGAATCATTACAATGTACTTAGTCATTTAACATGAAATTATTAGAGGGAGAGCTCATAAGAACTTTTCCTACTTACATGTCCTATGAGATTGTGGCTGTGATCCGAGTGAGTAAATGTTCGATTTGTTTTCCCGCTTACTATCTCCAACAGAAGCATGCCCAAGCTAAAAATGTCCGACTTCACGGAGAAGGTGCCATCAATGGCATATTAACGGGACCTATAGCCACTGCACGAAAAAATCAAATGTAAGTTTTTGTCAATAAAACAAGCATGAGATGTATAACAACAGAACTTACTATGTTCCACCTACTCTCTTTGTTTTTCCTTCTTGATCGTCACCAGAAATTCTTGCCAAGCCAAAATCAGATATTTTAGCATTCAATTTGGTGTCTAGCAAAATATTGCTGGGTTTGAGATCCCTGCGAACAATATGAAGTTTTGAATCTTGATGGAGATACAGAACTCCTCTCGCTGTACCCAAAACAACGTTGAAACGCTCTTTCCATGCCCAATAATGCACTTCTAGTATGATCTGCACATCATTTCCACCCCTGTAAGATACTGAATCATATACGCTATAGCTTTGGAAGCATTAAGAGTTAAGATCAAATAAACGGGGAAAGGGTCGAGGATAAGTATTTCACACCTAAAGGGTCGAGGATTGGAATTTCACCCCTATTAAATCACATGATCATATTAGTTTAGATGCACGAATAGCATTATATATGCTCATGGAAGATATTTGTGACTTGACAGACAGCGAAAGGGTCAACAGGCACGAACCAAATATGAAGTAATCCAAGCTCTTATTGGCCATATACTCGTAGATTAGCATCCTTTCTTCTACTTGTATGCAGATTCCCAAGAGCCCTTCAAGATTCCGATGTTGGAGTTTGGCAATTAAAACTACTTCACTCCTGAACTCTTCAGCACCCTGCTTTGAATTCTTTGACACCTTCTTCACTGCTATTTCTTGTCCTGATAAAAGTTGACCCTGCAAATTCAAAAAGGAAAATTCATGTTTATTTTTCTACTTTTGAATTCACAAGGCATCCCTTTTGTTTACTGTTTGCTAATGTGCATGTATAAGCTTGTTTATGTTTGCTAGTGTGCATGTATATGCTTGTTTACCTTATAAACATGACCGAATCCACCTTCTCCAAGTACATTAGCTTGAGAGAAATAATTCGTGGCATTAGCGATTGTAGCCAATTCAAACAGAGGTACGTCTACTTCCTCCTTCTGGCTTTCCCCGACTATAGAATGGATAGGTGACATTAAGATTGAGAAGAGAGAGAGAGAGAGTTAGAAACTGCTTTCCCAAAACGTTCCTCTGTCAGAGGAAGCTATTGGAAGAGTAGAAAATGACTAAGGTTGCATAAATGTTTCTGTTTTCTTCCTACTTATGCAGAATACCAAGCCCAAAAAAATACTGCAGAGGTGGTGGAAATGAAACCCCCATAATTATCTTCAGCCTTCTCGTCTAATTTGAGCTGTCGGCCGATTCTATAAAAAGAATGGAAAAGAAAAAACATTTGTAAAAAGAAATTATTCTTCTTTCTTTATTTATTTATAGCTAATTTCTGGTTTCATTTGTCAAAAACTCTATTTCAACAGAGGAGACAGGTGACAAGTAAAATCAAGCAGATTACTTGTGCTTTGCATTTGTTTTATGCTTCTACTCTTTAAATAGCTTTGGAATGCAAGGAGTTAGCACCTTGTAGCTTACCGAATTCTGAAATTTGCACTCGTATGTAGATATCCTCTCCTCGTACCATTTCCGGTTGCTCCATGATATCAATTAGGTCCTGGAAGCACATTAAACAGACTTTGCCTCCACTGACATTCAAATCTGTGCAAGCACTGCAAGAGCAGTTTCTCATACACTCCGTCTCACATTCCTTCAGAATTATATTCTTTTTAAACGGAAAATCTAGGTCGGGTAATTTTATCCGGGAAACCTTAAGAAACCCCTCTTCTCTTTGGCATAACGGAAGTTTCCTCACATATTTTGTTGACCCAGACCAATTCTGTACGTCTAATTTGTTTAGATTTCTAGGTTTTTAAAAAAAAATTAATTTATCGGTTGAGAATCAGTTCACCAGTTAAATTAAAAGAATCAATTTACCTGTTAAGAAATAGTTGACCAGTTAACTTTGCAGAATTATTTTTCTTGATGTGATTAGGTTTTTTTCTATTTAGTTTAATTTTTTATTTGTTTAGAATTTTAAATTTATAAATAAATTTGTAATCGAAAGTATAATAATAAGTTTGTAGAAATAGATGAATTGGTCTACCAGTTGACCTATTAAATTAAAAAAATCGATCTACAAATTGAGAAATAGTTGACCAGTTAAGTTTGCATAATTATTTTTTCTAATGTTTTTTTTCTATCTAGTTTAAATTTTTATTTGTTTAGAACTTTAAATTTATAAATAGATTTGTGATCGAAAGTATAATGATAAGTTTGCTGAAATAGTTGATTAAATCTACTAGTTGAGAAATAGTTGGCCGGTTAAGTTTGTAGAATTACTTTTCATGATGTGATTAGGTTTTTTATTTATTTTAATTTTTTATTTGTCTAGAATCTATAAATAGATTTGTAATCGAAAGGATAATATAATGAAAAGTGTAAAACATAGTTTATGCATTGCTTCTTTCATTTTCTTTTTCAATCTGTCACAAATTTCGAAACCATGGACAAAGGCTAAAGGCAAGTTTACTTTGCTTGCTTGTGCATTGTATCTGTTTTCTTTTGAATTGGAAGTAAGTGAAACCATAAATCAGAAAGTGCACATACCTAATTCTGTAGTGGGTACGTACTCGCATGAAGATATCTTGTCCCATCAATGTTCTTGATTTTTCTCTGGTATCGATTAGATCACCAAACCACATAATACAGCCATTGCCTGCTCACTTGTATTTGAATGTGTGTAAGCTGCACAGGAACAGTTCTTGAAACATTCTGTTTCACATTCGTAAAAATTCACGCTCTCAACCAGCCGAAACTCTATCAAATCAGGCAATTTTGTTCTTCCAAGCTTTAGGAACCCTTCTCCTCTTTGGCACTCTAAGGTCAATTTCCTCTCACATTTGGCATATCCAAACATATTTTGAACATCCAATTGTGCTTGTGATGAATTGGACAAAAACCCTTTTAGACAATCACAGTAACTTTTTTATCTAGTTCTGCAAATAGCATTAGCACCACACTGCCCTAGCAATTTTGTCCAATACATGGTCTGTTGTGGACCTTCTTCACAGATCCCCGGCCCTAGCAATAAGTAACTGAGGCAAACCATGAATGCCCAGTATGTAAGTCCATGTTGAAGTTCAAAATTAACTAGGATTTAGGCTAATAAGATTTAAAGTTTATAAAAGTTTTAATATTAATTAATTAAATAAGGAATCCTAGTTAATATAGGAATTTTTTATGAAGAAAAATTTGTAATAAACTAGTTTGTTAGAATTCTTGTTTAATTAGAATGTTAAATTTCTTATTAGATTAGAATTTCTTTTGAATAGTTTAATTCTTTGGTTATCTAGGACTTGAGGCCTATAAATAAGCTTGTAATCTTAAGCATAATACACAAGTTGAGAGATATATAGAGAAGAGCTAGAAATGTGTATCTTTTCATAAAACTCTTAATAAAATATTATTCATCTCATTCTTCTTCTTGTTCTTTAGCTTTGTTCTTATAAATTAGCTACCACACCTTATCATTCTTTTCCAACAAGTGGTATCAGAGCTTAAGTTTGATTATTTAACATGGTCAATTCAAACTTTCAATTTCAATGTCCTAGATTGACAAAGAACAACTATCAAACTTGGTGTATTTGAGTAAAAGTTTGGCTAGGTTCCCAAGATGTATGGGAGACGATTGAAAAAGGCTTTGAATAGCCTATAAATAGAGCAACATTGACTTCAGCCTAATGAGAGGTCGTGAAAACGGCATGAAGGAAGGATCAACTAACACTAACAATCATTCATCAATGTCTGAATTATGCCACTTTTGAAATAGTGGCCAACACAACCACCGCCAAGCAAGCATGGGAAATTTTGCAAGAATCAAACCAAAGAGCTGAAAATATGAGAAAGGTACGTCTACAAAAACAACATGGTGGCTTTGAAAAGTTACATATGCTTGAATCATAGAATATTTCATAATATTTTGCAAGAGTATTGGTCATATACAATCAAATAAATAGATATGAAGAGAAGGTGGAAGAAACACGTGTGGTAGAGAAGATCTTACGCTCGCTGCAAAAGAAATTCCATTATGTAGTGATCGCAATAGAGGAGTCGTAAAATATAAATTTTCTTTCATTACAAGGTCTCATGAGAAAATTACAAGCTCATGAGGAAAGAGTCAATGAGATTCAAGAGGATGTGGGTGCACAATCACTTTTTTCAAGGCATGATGGTTCTTCCCAAGGAGGAAGAGGAGATTGAGGCAGCCCCAACAGATCAAATAGTCAACCAAATAAAGGGAATCGGTTGACTGGTTAATTAGCAGTAGCAATCCAAGATCCAAATTTGATAACAAGTTTGACAAATCAAAAGTTAAATACTATAATTGTCAAAAGACATGTCATTATACTAGGGATTGCTGGAATCCAACCAAAAGGGTTGAAGAGAATGCAAATCTTATTATAGAAGAAGATAAGGAAGCCACTCGACTACTGGTGCATAATAAGAGAATGCAAAATAAAAAGATCATATGGTACCTAGACAATGAAGCAAGTAACCACATGTGTGGAGACAAAGACAAGTCCATAGAGTTTGATGAAGCAATTAGTAGTAATTTCACCTTTGCAGATCATTCAAATGTTGCCATCAAAGGAAAAGGAAGGATTTTGATTAAATTGAAAGATGAAAGTTATCGGTTTATTGGTGATATCTATTATATACCAACAGTGAAAAGCAACATATTAAGCTTAGGATAATTGCTAGAGAAGGGATATGAGATTAAGATGAAAGATTATACTTTGACATTACTTGAAACTAAAGGACATATGATTGCAAAGGTAGCCATGACAAAGAATAGAATGTTCTTGCTAAACATAGAGACGGATATGCCTAAATGCCTAAATGCATATGTGAAAGATGAAACTTGGCTTTGTCATATGAGACTTGGGCATGTAAACTTTGATAGCTTGAAGATGATGGCATAAAAGAAGATGTTGAAGGCTCTACTATCCATTATACATCCAAATCAGTTATGTGAAGGATGTTTAATGGGCAAGCAATTTCACAAGAGTTTTTCGAAGGAGTCTACATCAAGAGCAAATCAACCCCTACAAGAAATACATGTCAATATTTATGGTCCTATCAAACCATGCTCGTTTAGTAAAAATTCATATTTTCTACTTTTATTGATAATTATTGTAGAAAGACTTGGGGAAGAAAAGTCTAATGTGTTTAGTTGTTTTAAGAAGTTTAAAGCATTAGTTGAAAAAAAAAGTTGTTATTTTATAAAATCACTTAGGACGAATAAAGGGGTGAATTTTGTTCTAATAATTTTAATGAGTTTTGTAAAGATCATGGTATAAAGAGACTCCTAACAATGTCCAAATCCCCACAACAAAATGGTGTGGTGAAGAGAAAGAATAGAAGCATCCTCAACATAGCAAGAAGCATGCTAAAAATGAAGAAGATGCCTAAAGAGTTTTGGGTTGAAGCTATAGATTGTGTTATCTACTTGTCAAATAGATGTCCTACTAAATGCTTGAATGGCATAACTCCACAAGAAGCATGGAGTAGAAGAAAACCAAGTGTTTCTCACTTGAAAGTTTTTGAAAGCATTGGTTATGTGCATGTAGATGAGCAAGTAAAGACCAAGCTAGATGACAAAAGCAAAAGGATGATCTTTATGGGCTATGACCAAAAGTCCAAAGGATACAAGCTTTACAACCCTAATGAAGGAAAGATGGTGATTAGTAGAGATGTTGAGTTCAATGAAAAAGGAGCATGGGATTGAAAGGTAAATGATGGTGAGAAATATGATTTCTTACCGATTCTTGATGAAGAAGAGGAAAGATATAAAGATTATCAAGAACCTATAGTCACACCTCCACAAACACTAATGAACTCAACTTCTTCTTCTTCTTCTTCTAGTGAAAGCTCAAGTAGTGGTATTCCACCAAGTCCACCAAAAAAGATGAGGATCTTTAATGACTTATACGAGGTAACTAATCTTATTGATAACGATGTAACACTATATTGTTACCTTGCTACATGTGATCCTATAGTGTTTGAAGAAGCAATAAATAATGAAAAGATAAAAATTGTTATGAATGAGGAGATTGCATTAATCGAAAAAAAATAACACATGGAAATTGGTTCCTAGACCAAAAGAAAAGAAGCTAATAGGTGTTAAGTTGATCTACAAAGAAAAGAAAAAAGTCAAAAGAGAAGAAGAGAGGTACAAGACGAGATTGGAAGAAAAAAGTTATAATCAAAAGCAAAGAATTGATTACAATAAAGTTTTTGCTTTAATCGATAACACTAAAGGTAAGCTACAAGAAATTGAAGACGTGCAAGCCCAAAAGTTAATCTCATTTGGAAAAGTCATGAATCCGGTTAAAGGTTTAGAAACACAAACATGGTTTGGAAAAATAAAATTAATGTTGAGTACAATGGTGAAACTACCTTCATCAATTTTTGGTAATGATGGAATGCGAACAACATCAATGCTATTAAAGCAGGACATCGTGAAGAGAAAGAAAAGATGAAAGAATAATAACAGTTGAAGTTCATTATCAACTAGAATTTAGACTAATAAGATTTAAAGGTTATAAAGTTTTAATTTTAGCTAAAGGAAGCATTCTAGTTAATATAGGAATCCTTGATGAAAAAGAATTTGTAATAAACTAATTTATTAGAATCCTTGTTTAATTAGAATATTAAATTCCTTATTATATTATAATTTATTTTGAATAGTTTAATTCTTTAATTGTTTAGGACTTGAGGTTTATAAACAAGCTTGTAATCTTAAGCATAATACACAAGTTGAGAAAGATATAGAGAAAAGCTAGAAAGATATATCATTTCAAAAAACTCTTAATAAAATATCATTCATCGTATTCTTCTTTTTATTTTTTAGCTTTATTCTTATGTTTATTCTTATAAATTAGCTAGCATACCCAATCTTTTTTTTTTTTCAACAGTCCAATCCCCAGGGAAGGTCCTTCGTAGTTCTCCATGATGTTAGGTATCTTTCTTGACCGCTCTTTAAGTCCCATCCCAGCTTCATTCCTGGTAAAAGTGTATCTGATGGGTGATCAAAACTCTGCCACTGGTAGCTTTCCCTACTTGTGCCGTTATTCTGGTCCTTCAGAACAAGGTTTCCAGAATCTAAGAGCTGTGCCTCAGGATGATCTGCTATGATTGCCCACACATTTGAAGACCAGATAACGTTCTTTTATTGGTTGAGAAGGACAAGGTTCCCATCATTTCCGATTGTTAAAACTCCACAGAGATCAGAGATAGGGCTGTTCCTGTTTGCAACCCCCGCAACTGTCTCGGGGCTCTTCTTATACCATATTCCCAGGTTCCTGTTCTTTGAGTTTCCACAGAGAAGAAACCAAGCTCAAAACTTCGAGATGCAGAGATTAAAGTCTCACCATCTCTAAGAGGTAGCTTTGGAGTAATAAAATCAGCAGCAAATGAAGATTTTAGCAAATATAAAAAGAAATTAATAATAATCAGAATGTTAAGAAGGGAAGGCTCTTCATTATTGTTTCTTGGTTAAAAAACGGTGCTGAACTGGTCAGCTACTGTAGTCTTCTTTTGATTGCCATTGTTAGTCGCCCATGTCATTTTTCCTTTCTTAAATTTCTGATTGGCTTGCTTTCTCACTAAATAAAATGAACAACTTTCATTTTCTTTCCAAGAAAGCCAGAGCTGTTGACCTGTTGCATTGGAGCACTCTAGCAGCAATGCAGGGAATTGAATTTGGAGGATTACACTAACCAAACAATTTAATTTGTTCTTATAATCTAAAAAGAAATGGGAAATTGTTTATGTTTAAATGGTTAATTTATTTGCCCATTATTTGGTTAATATACATTTTTTAAGTTACAAATACTAAATTTTTTAGTCCTTCCTTTCAGTCCCTCCAATGATAAGGCTCGTTTAAAATTAAAAGTCTATTTGAAAACACAGTACAAATCATGTTCTTTTAAATTTTGAATTTTTTTATTAAAAATTATATTTTTATATTCTCAAATCATTTTAATATGCTGATCTTAAAATTAATTTTTAAAAAATAAAAAAATATATTTTAATACATTTCTAAGCAAAAAATACTTTAAACTGCAACCGCTATCACAATCTCAAATAGATCCTAAAAAATGTGAGGTTTCCTCGCACATCACCAATATTCCACAATTCCTCATACTTGCCCAACATTTAAACATAAAGGTTTATGTTGATAAAAATCGATCAATAAACATAAGGTTTATTAACTAATATTCTAAATGATGTGGGGAAAGTACTTTAATTTTCTTTACATGTTTTTTTTTCATTTTTTTTGTTTTTTTATTTTTTCCCATTCCTAAAATGCTTTTTTCTTTTTCTTTTTTTCATTTTTTTGTTTTTTTATTTTTTTTCAAAATTATCTTCTTCTTTTTTTCATTTTTTTTGTTTTTTTGTTTTTTTTTAAAATTATCTTTATTGATTTTATTTTTTTACTATTGAACTGGTTGAGAATTTAGCTTTATAGTTTTTTTCTTTAAAACATTATCGATTGCTATAGTGTTTCCCCACATGATTTTTGTTTTGCTACAGTGTTTCTCTACATGTTTTTTTTTCTAAAATTATCTTTGTGAAATTTATTTTTTTAATATTGAGATGGTTAAGAATTTAGCTTTGCAGTTTTTTTCTTTAAAATATTGTGAATTGCTATAGTGTTTCCCCACATGTTTTTTATGTTTTTTTTATAATTTTTTCTAAAATTATCTTTGTCGATTTTATTTTTTTAATATTAAACTGGTTGAGAATTGCAACTGTAACTTTCCTCACAAAACATTGTGGATTATTATAATGTTTCCCTACATGGGTCTTTTTTTTCTTTTGTTTTTTATATGATTTTTTTCAAAATTATCTTTGTTGCTTCTATTTTCTTAATATTAAGCTGGTTGAGAATTTAGCTTTGTATTTTTTTAAAAAAAAACACGGTGGATTGCTACAGTCATTCCTCACATGGTTTTTTTTGTTGTGACTTTTTTCAAAATAGTCCTTTGCAATTTTATTTTTTTTTATATTGAGCTGGTTGAGAATTACAACTGTATATTTCCTCACAAAACACTATAGATTGCTACAGTGTTTTCCTACATGGTTTTTTATTCTTTTGTTTTTTTATGTTTTTTTCTAAAATTATTTTTGTAATTTTTTTCCTAAAAAAATTATAAATTGCAACAGTCTTTCTTCGTATAATTTTTTTTATGTTTTTTTTTATAAGTCTATGACAACGCACAGATATGTCATAAGCCCGCAGCATGTCATCTAGTCACAATCTAAAGCCCTAAGCTGTAAAATCTACATCAAGTAACAGATCGTAAAGATTATATGCAATAAAAAAAATGCACGAAGAATTCACATCGAGCATAGAACTTGCAAGAAAAAAATAAAAGATTAAATTGCATAGCATAGAGAGCAATTAAATAAAGCAATAAGTAAATTTCATGAAAAGTAAATTATGCGAAAAATAAAATAAATGCATGAAAGATGAAGCATAAAGCCGTAAAGAAAGCATATAAAAAAACAATAAATTAAATATAAAGATAAAATATAATTGAGCTGAAAATAAACTTACAGAAAGTAAATTGCAGAAGATAAATTATAGGGATAAGAACTTAAGAAAGTTTTGTATTGGAATTATATATCGAACAGTCCAAATAAAAATTTTAATCTAAGACCTAAACTATATAAGTAAGAAGATGAGCTGAATAGGAATGGTAACATACCCGAAATTATTTACATTTATGGTTGCAAGAGATAAACCTCAAGCACAAGCAATCAGGAGGGTCTTTTCGTTTCTTTTTTCTTTTTGACCAGGACTGCTGCCAGAAGAATTCGATAAGACAACACAATTATATTGTCAACGTTTATAATACTACTAAATATTTTACTTGTGTTTACTGTGTATCAGATAATTTTTAAAAATATATATATATATATATAGATTTTTCCAGCATATTTTTTATATAAAAAAAATTTTAATCATAAATTGAAATGTTTTAATGCACATCGAATTAATTAATCGACATCCGATGATGAAGAGATAACATAAATTAAGATATTTTATCTTGCAATACATTTCATATACTCAGTTGTGTTTCATAATTTTATTTCTTAGAATAATTTTTTTATTTAATCAAACAATTATCCATGCTAGTAAAAGATTAAAAAAAAAAGTCATAAACGAAAGTGAATTAAATAAAACTATGAAGATCAACTATTAAACAATCCAATGTTGAATGGTAAAATTAAAAAAAAAAACTAGTCTAATGTATTGAATGATGAAATTAAAAAATAAAACATCAATTTAAAAAATTATCAAAGTAAATTCAACAAAGAATGACAAATAAAAAGAATTAAGATAACTCGGGTTATATTTTAAATTAATGAAAAATTCTATATAAAGCAAATAAATAAAGATAATGAACTCAATCTCCATTTGAATAAATAATGAAGTATGAACCTAAAAAATATTAGCATAAGAAAAGGAGGGAAAAAAACAAGATAACTCGGACGAACCTTTTAAACCCGGGTTAATATATGAAACTCGCATCTCGTCAAAATCTCAGACCTTGGTTTAATCAAGAAACTCAACTCCAGAATAATTTAATGTTAAGGATGAAACAAAAAAAAAATAAAAGTGAAAAAATTATCAAGTGAAAAAATAGCAATAAAAAAAATGGAGATCAAGTTTAATATGAAACAAATATGAGGAAGAAATTATAAAAAAAAAAATTGATCTTAGATAAAACATATTGAAATTAAAAGAATTGAGACCACATTTGAAAGATGAAAATAAATAAAAGATGTGAAATTAAAAACAAAGTTTAATTTTATAAATTATTCCAAATAAAACAAACAGTAAAAAAAAAACAAAGACCAAATCATAAGGAACTAAAAATTAACGGGTTGCTTAAAAATTTTAAAGGAACAAGCATGAAATTGAGGGGAAAGAAATTAAGGTGAAAAAAAAAGGTTATTAATGCTAAACTGGATGGTCATTGGCCACACTCACTTTCTCCTCAAGAAGGGGATGTTGAGCCAATTCAAACTCAGCCATAAAAAACAGTATTTGGTCATCGAACGACTCTGCACTTACTGCCTAAATGAAGGTGTGGTCGCCCACGTGCTAATGCATAACTTTTTTAATAATATTTGTATGTATTGAATTATAAAATTATCTCTAAACCAATCTAGTATTAATAAAAAAAACAAATTATAAATGCGAATACAAAAATATCCAAGAACATAAGCTATATAAAATCCATTTTTATAGGCATGGAAGTCATTTTAGTATTCTTTAAAAATATAAAAGATGAAAACACCACTGAACATAAACTTTAAAAAAAAAAAATGAATCTAAAGATATATTGATCATTTTATTGTGCATTATAAAAAAAAAAGATTTAATTGCCCCCTTTTAAGTTTGGCAATTACAAATGAATTGTTGTGAAAATTATCTCATATATTGTTTTTAAGGTTAAAATGGGTATTTCACCTTAAAGTCCAAAAATACCACTCATTTCTTTTTCTTTTTTTTCTTTGATCCCTTGTTTTTTAATTTTACCATCTCCTAATAAATTAGCCTACAATTTAGTCCTATAAGATCTAAATAAAACAAGAGATGAAATAAAACTGTGAACAATAAATGTACAGTATTTTATAAGGAAATCCACAGTACATTTTACACACTAAATCTCCCCAGCCCTTTAGATTTCCTTGTAAATAAATTATAAATATGTGAGAGTCGCCCTTATCTATTCACTTGTATATTTCATATGAAAACCATTTAAAGTAAAAGAGAAAAACTAATCTTGAAATGATGATGTATTTAGTTTGCTATATCGTAATCATGAATTTAAATCTTTTTAAAATTACTAATAATTTATATGATCGTTAATTTTACAGCTTATAAATTTAATAAAAATATACACAAATTAGTTCAAACACTCACATTAATAAAAAAAATTATATTTTTAAAGTTATATATATATATATATATAGTGTACAAGCATTTCTCTCTTGTACTAATGTGTAATAGAAAGGAGGGATTCCAAAATCTTTGTTCTACATCTATGAATCACAAATAATGCTTCAAAAACCTCACATAGCCACTTTAATTAAGTTCGTGTCTCATGAGATAATTAATTTGATACTTCAAGAAATGTATCGGATATTTCTGATCAAGTATTTTTAATTTTTTTTTTTTTTGGAGATATTTTGGAAATAGTTATCTTATATCTCAAACATACTCCACAGGCGTTGTTTTCATTTTGCACATCATTAAGAAAACAATCTTTCACAATAGATCATGCATATCTTCGTTTTACCATCAAAACATTTTTTTCATGAATGAAAATTGATTAATATCTTTAAAGGAAATACAAAATGTGAATTTAACATCCTTATTTTTTGTTCGAACTTAATGTATAGTTATTTTTGTAATAGAAAAATAATACATTAAATATGAAAAAAAAACAAATAAATTACAAACATAGTTTTCTAATAACGTATGATCATGTCATTAAATATGCCACTAACGTCTGCTTTTTTAGGATTTCAAAATCATTGACATGATATCTTCACTTGGAGACAACAGATCCAGTTTGATTACTCCATTACCAAAAGGTTGTGTCTTATCATAAATGAACGGTCTATCCTGCTTGCTTGACTAAATTCAAATTGACACTAATTTGATTTTATTATATTTTTTATTTGATGATAAGGGTTATATTTTAATCAACTTATATTATTAAATCCTATTCAATATATAAACTTTTTTATTAATATGAATTGTCTTTTCATTTAAAAAAAAAAGGTTTTTTAGTCGATAGTCACATGCATAAAAGAATGCATAACGTTATACATGTTAATTGAATATAAATTCCCATATTATTATTTATTATTAATTCAAAAACAGATGAAATTGGAGAGGCATGAGATATTACATGTTCATGTACTTAATTTACTTCCAAGCTCTTATAGAAGTAGATGATGTTATTATACAATGCACAACACTTGAGTTTTAATATTTAATGTCATAGCAGTGTGTAAATATAAAGAGCCTATTCAGAAGTATCCTAACAGTTAATTTTTAAAATATTTTTTATTTAAAAATATATTAAAATAATAATTTTTATTTTTTAAAAATAATTTTTAATATTAATTAGCACATCAAAATAATCTGAAGATATTAAAAAAATTAATTTGAAGTAAATAAAAAAAAATAATTTTAATTTTTTAAAAAAAAACATTTTTAAAATGAAAAAAAAAAACAAACTGGCTAAAAATCTTATAAGAATATAGTTCAGAATCTCTAATAAGTGAAGTGAGCTCCACAGAAGTGAAGAAATCATCAGAGGGAGTTGTTTTTTTCCCCTAATAGATATGTTTGTAAGACATGAAACCATGCACTGCTTCTAGCTGTATTATTTCTTAATTTTATATATCATCACTAAGCTAAAGAAACACCATTATTTTTTCAGTATTAACCCTTCTCTGAAAATTATGCGACTAACTTATAGACCGTACGCGGTTTCAAGATTTTCTCTGAAAATTAAAGCTAAAGATCGTGCAGGAAGCATGCGTCCCTTTCTTCTATCACTAGTGCTGTGTTAGAAACATCATTGGCACTCAAAGTAGCTAGGGAGCATTAATCAATTGATTCACTTAAGACTTAAGAGGAGTACTTGCTAGTTTCTCTCTTCTGATCCTTATTATTCAATATTCTAACCATTATAAGCTGGAGTTGATAAGAGGGCACATTCTAACATGCGTACAAAGAGTGAGGAAGGAAACTTCAGTGAAATTTCCTTTCAGTTGGAGCGATGCCACAAATTTCAATGAAAATTTTCCATGTTGCATCGCCATCAACCTCCTCCATTTGCAACTACAAGTTTTATATCAAAGATAAATATTTTTGTACGGATTCTCCCTGTCTGTTTCATCTCATTAATCAGCACTTGAAAAACCTGCATAGTGCCCATTTCCCTTTCATTTCACCATCTTAAACGTACACGCACCGGACAGTACTGAGGGACACTGAATTGTATGTGTATGTATGTACTGAAGTGAGTTGAAATATGCGTAGCACAAAGACGATAATCAGCCATTAAAGCGATCCAACAGATCTCACTAATGCCAGAGCTCCACGTTTTGGAAATTGGAGCGTGTCCCACTAGCTAATCTTGATGACTAGCTAGATACATGTGTCGCTAGTGGGAACTCTCTTGAGATATTGATGCTTGCATAGTTAACAAATATTGGTCTATAAATTTGGAATTTCGGCGTTGTTATAAATTTTGGTGCCAAATTAAAAGCATCGTACATGCATGCGGATATGTTAGTCCGAGTTGATATCAAGTGCTTTGATAGTCAATCCGAGTACTTGTATTTATAGGTGATGCAATCGTCAATTACTGTATGGTTTTGGCACAATTACAAAAGCTTCTACTTTTATTAATTTTCCTGCTCTCACGTTTGTCTCACCATGTGTAAGTTGCAAACAAGCTATAGTTCTCTATCAAACACACTTCACTTTTAAGAACCTTCAGGAAGATCCTGTGATCCTTGCAGCTTCCAGGAAGTAGAGTTTTCACATAAGCTTTGAAAAAAAACGAAGCAAGAAGCTCGCTGCTAACCATAAAAGTTTCGCTGCTATTTTATTTGTTCCCTAGTTATTTACTCTAAGGCTCACTCTTTCCACGAAGACCTCTCCCTTTCTGTCTTTATCTCCTTCCTTCTCTTATATAACCCCACCCTCCTCACTGATTCATCCACCATCCCATTAGTCACATAACTCTCTCAAGCTTTCGCCATTTGTTTTGGCATTCGATTTCTTTCACACGTTGGCTTTTATATATAATATTTAGCTATCAATACATTCCAGTTTTTTTTTTTTTTTTGTACATCTTTTTAACCATCAATGGCATCAATAGGTCATGCAGTTGAATTTCAGGACTACTTCCCTTCCATGTTGGAGGGACTGGGAACACAAGGATTTATGGTGGAGCTGTGTAATGGGTTTCGTTTGCTAATGGATAGTGATAAGGGGCTAATCACGTTCGAGAGCTTGAAGAGAAATATTGTGCTACTAGGGCTGCAAGAGATGAGGGATGATGAGCTTGTGTGCATGTTAATGGAAGGTGATTTGGATGGAGATGGCGCTATAAATCAGATGGAATTTTGTATTCTCATGTTCAGATTGAGTCCAGGGTTTATGGACGGATCAAAGCAATGGATGGAAGAACTTTCTGCAAATGAAATGTAGGCATCTATCTGTGTTGTCCTTAATTTCATGTTCTTACTATATCGTTAAGCATTAATGCTGATATTGTCATGGAAATGAAGCTTTAATCAGTTGTATTATGAATAATCTTTTATGAATAATAATTTAAGATTAATTCTATTGTTAAGAAGAGATATCAAGGTCGATTTTGGGTTAGATTTTCTCTATCATACAAGCATACATATACATGACAAAATTATCTGGAAAAAGGCTGTGCATATTTTCTGTATTGCAAGTACCTCACAAGGAAACTCACCAGCCTTCAAAATTATCATTGATGTTTGATTCGGTACTGGTACAACGGAGTCAAGTTTCACCTTTTCCCTCTCGACCACGAAAAATTTACTCTTAAATGGGGCTTGCAATTTCTAGGAAACTACCTCGCTAGGTAGACAAAAGGATTCTCAAAATCTGCGGTAGATGATGAATAGATTGAATTAAAGATTGATTGATGATTTCTTTCTGGCATGATCATGAAAGTTAAAATGGTACATTTCATCGTGCATTTGTTGAATTCCTTTTTGCCACAACCCCGTGCAGTTATATGATGGTGCTTCCTGATCTTTTATGTCGGATTAAACATAGAAAACTAAAAAAAAAATTAAAAAAAAAAAAAAAAACATGTTTCGGGTTTTTTTGTATCAATCTCAAATGAAAGAACTTCAAATTAATTATAGAGTTTTTCTTGACTTGACTCGAGAGAATATTTTATTATTATTATTATTTAGTTTTTTTGGTAATGAAAATTAATTATAAATCTACTAAATTACAATATAAACTTCAAGTTTATAATTACAGCCTTATTGAAATTACAAGTTTATTGTGATTTTTTTTATATTTAAAAGCCTGTTGTTAATAATTCTATTGTTATCTGCTTACAATTACATATTTGTTTGATAAATAAATTTTAAAAATTATATGAACATAAACTTGATTGAATTGTAGAGCAATTGCTATTGTTATTTTGTTTAGTTATTGAAATATGCCTTACATTTTTATTTACTTACTCACTCTATTATATTTAAGGTAATTTCGGATATCTATTCACTCAGCCTATTTTATTATAAATAAATATGTTAATTTCATGTAGATTCTTTATATTACTCTTTCATGATATCCTTGTAGAGTGTGTGGGGATTTTATCAAGTTTAGTTTGCAATTTGGTATATTTTTTATTATCCAAACTATTTTTTCCTTGAAATAGTGTTAAATTAATATTTTTTATGATTTTAATAAATCAATATTAAAAATATAAAAAACATTTTAATTATATCACATTATCAAACACATACTAAAACAAATTACTAAATTAAGGGAATGGGATTTCGTGCTTTTCATGTTTATTTTCCAGTAAATGCGATGAGAACAACGTGAGAAAAATACTATCTCGTTAATTATTATGTTTAATTCATTACTTGGGAGGATGTTTAGAGTTCAAGTTACACAACAGCTTGTAGCCATGAAAATTTGAATATGGGTTTCCATCACTGAACTACAGATACAGAATAGTTTTGAGCATCTGGGAAACGACAATTAACGTAGAGAAGTTAGTACTGCTAGCCCGACCAAGGAAAGACCAATGGTCCAGGCGGAGGCCTTATGTTTCTTGTAGAAACCCTCATCACGAAAATGATGGGCCCTTTTTTTCATTGCTGGAGTGAAATTCTTTCTTTTTTAATTCTTTCTTTTTGGTTTTGGAGAGATAGCCCTCGAACTGATATACAGGTAAATTCGGTGATGATTACGACGCTATCTTTCTTGAAATTTATTTTTTAAAAAATTATTTTTTAATTTTTTTTATGTTTATTTGTTTTTAATAAAGTTGGTTAACGGAAAATACTTTCCAGTCAAAGAAAAATTTGGCTTGGTTTTCAGGAAGGTATTTTCCTGGAAAATTTGGGCGGAAAAAACTTTCCGGAAGTTGTGAAAAATTTTAAAATGTCATATAATTTGCTGATTATATCAAATTTGATCCTCAAACTTTTAATTGCTATATATATATATATATATATATATATATATATATATATATATATTTTGTTTAGAATATTTATTTTTCAATTTCATCTTTTAAAATTTAATTTTTATATTAACTTTGGTCCTCATTTTTATAATTA
>Ga0325414_1002717_pt1 | contig 18065 bp, 6 predicted proteins | sample PopdelMetagenome_8_FD_206183 | JGI IMG/M metagenome (GOLD analysis project Ga0325414, IMG submission 206183) | Populus deltoides microbial communities from Bellville, Georgia, United States - Leaf-PdKOR-R3 | ecosystem: Host-associated > Plants > Phyllosphere > Phylloplane/Leaf | place: USA... | reverse complement strand
ACATCATAAAAGGTTGGGAATGTCCCTTTTCTATGCTAATTTTACTATTTACTAACTTCAGCTAGAAAATGGACCCATTGATTTAAAGGCAGGGAGTGTTTTTTTTTTTTTAAATAATTTTTTATCTAAAAAATTATTAAACTAATGTTTTTTTTTAAAGTGTTTTTGATGGTTCTAAAGCATAATATTAAAAATAAAAAATAATATTGTTTTAATGTATTTCTAATTAAAAAATACTTTTAAAAAACATATTATATCGTATTATTAAATAGTAAATGATTAATTACGAGGTACACCTCAAAGGCCTTAAACTAGCTAAAATAAAAGAGACTATTTAGTTGTTTGTTTTTGGTTTCTATTTCATAATATAAAAATAATATAGAAGACAAAAACAGTATCTCCATGTTATTTATATTTTAAAAATATATAAGATTATTTTAAAAACAAATAAAAAGTTTTTCTTGACTAGTCGTGGATCAAATTTAAAACCAGCACCAAATCTTGTAAATAGGTTATTGAACCACAAAGATTAAATTATTTTTTAGTTGAATCGTTTACACGAAGGGAACATATATGGTAGCCCATCTTTTCATTGGCTTGGGTTACAACCGACCCACTTCTCTCCACCAAACGAGGCTCGTCGGGTCAAAAGCAAATAAATACTCGCTGGACAGAAGTCTCTACATCATGTGTGCCTATATATGTACACATTCTTTGTGCTCTAATATTTTTTAAGAATATATATATATATATAGGCTTTTTTAGCAGACTTTTGTAGTTAAAAAAATTATAAATGCAAATCAAAAACTTTATACAATGTATATAATTAAATTAATCGAGAACCATATATGTTAATATACGAAGAAAAAAAAATTAACAATAACTAAAAATAAAATAAAAAAATAGAAAATAATTAAACGATAATAGAAAAGACATACACGTGAAGTTAATTGAACACAATAAAAAGGAAAAAAGATCATGCAAAGTTGTATATATTATAAATATTATCTAAAATAAACATTGTTTATTTTTAAAAATAAAATTCATCTATACAAAAGATAAAAAAAATTATAAATGAATAAAGAAATATTTTCAAAAATTAAAAATGCAAAATAATTTAAAAATAAATTATCCAAAAAAATTAAATAAGAAAAAAATATCACAAATGAGTAATATTAAATTAAACATAAATTTAAAAATTATTTTAAAAATATATCAATTAAAAAAATAGAAAAAAAAATAACTCAAATGTTATGGCTTAGCTTGTTAAATCTATAATCCGGATTATGGACTCGATCAGGTTAAGTTAAATAATTCTTTTCTCTTAAATTTACGCTTAACACACACACACACACACATATACATATATATATATATATAGCCTAAGTGTGCAGACCATTGCAAGGAAAAGCTCAGACACGTGGGTAGGCTTTCAAGCTCATGCCTGCGTGCCTGCGCTTTGTTTATTTTCTTTTATCCGCCCTTATTTTTAGAGAAAAAATTTACACATGATGTGTCATCTGCAAACCAAAATTCTAGCCATCATTAAAATGACTGAAAAAACAAGACAATGCCTCTTTCATTCTAAAACCCCAATTTTTAAGTCATTTCAACAAAAACAAATAAAAAACAACTAAAATACCCTTGAAACACCTATAAAATCAACTTATCAACCCAAAATAGTAAAAAAACTTGAAATCAAACCGAGTTATATTTATCTTCTTTAATTTAGATATATTTTTTTAGACAATATTGAAGCTTTAAAATACCATCATCAAATCACATGAAAACTAAAAATATTCATTTTAGTGGTTGAAAATGACTTGGATAATGACTTTCTCTCTTATTAATGACCCCTCTCTTTCTAACCTATGATTGAAAAATAAAACATAACTTTTTGTACTAGATGTGATTTTTTAAAATTTAAAGGACCTAAATTATATATATCATGTTATTTTTTAAGTTTAAAAATCTAAAGTATATTTTTCACGAAATCTTTGACACATTACCCATGTTTTGCATCCTTTTCTTTTCAGTCCTTCTTCTTTCAATTTCACTCCTACCTAAAAAATAAAAAGCAATTAGCTTTTAATTAGGATTATATAGCCCAAAATAAATTATTAAAAAATATTCACTAAGTCCATAGTATTTTGTAAGTAACTAAACAGTGCCATCTACAGTTTTAAAAAAAAAACCCACATATTTTAGTGTTTTCTAGGTTCAAAGTCGTCTAATTTAGTTGTACCCTTTTACTTTGACCTGAAGATTTAAATCCAATAATCAAATACTGGTATATTTTTATTGCAAGAGCTTCGGCAAAAGCTGCCTAGACAAGGAGAACGCTTATAAGCACCCCTCGTTATCCTTTCCCAAACAATGATCAAGCAAGAGATTACATACGGAAAGGACTCACATCACAGGAGACTAATGGTTATCAGTATTTGGTGGGGTTTTTTTTGAATCCTCACAACTAGCTCTCCATTATCTAAAACTGACTAAGACTCGTCACACCAACCCCTCAGTCCATGAAAAGCCGTTTTTTTTTTTTTTTTCCTGGAGGTTTCATGCTTGATAGTCTACAAATATCATTTTACACATGTTATTCAAACTAGAATTTGAACCCAAGACCTCTCAATGTCTTCAGTCAAGTGCTTACCATTTGTGATGGCGAATCTGAAGACTAATAATATTAATAGTAATAGTAGTACTAGTTGCAAGCAAACATCAATCAATGAATCACGTTTAGCGTAGCGTATTGCAGATGAGTGATGACCCAATTGAACCATCAATGTCACTTCTCCAATGGAGAGAGCAATGCTGTGCTTGGAATGCTATCATTGCCGCACTCTTTTTTGACATTATCGGCATGTTTGGAACTCGAGTAAATTGCTTATGGTCACTCCTATTTAAAGGAACCGCGCATACAAAATGTAGCTTTCCATGTTCACGTACTCATCACTACATAGGCTCATCACAATCCACAATAGCATTCAGTTTTCAGTACATCAACCAACTCATAAATGCAAGAAAGCATGTGAAGCCTAGAGTGAACAAATGTATCAGATGCGATTGCTGAAATGAATTAAATTCAATATGTTATAAGGCGAATCACAACTTTCAAGAGTTTCTTTTTCTTTCTTTGTTTTTTCTTTTGTGGAAGGAAACTCAGCTTTGCCAGATAAAAACTATTGATACAATCCATAAAAGAAAATGACGTAATTTTGTTTCATGTCAAAGCAAGGAATTGGAGTGAATCAGTAAACGAATCCATAGCCTCAGAAACATGCCCACCTATGAATTTGGATTCTGCAAAACTCTTTTGAGAAAGATGCAAATTACATCATCTCCCACTGAGTCATGAAAGCATTTGGTTTAAGAATTTGAAACACCCCATACATGGAACAAGTTCCTTGATGACAAAAACTTGCTCCACCTAGAACCAACTACCTAAGTATCTATCTTCGGAAAATTTATGCAGCAAAGTTCAGGAATCAACAAGCAAGACACATTTCAGACTGCTTTCTAACCTCCCTACTTAAAGTTCAGGGCAACATCGCCGCTCATCTGAATGGATGAAGAATTGTGTTAGGCAGAAACAATAAAAAAGTATGCTTGAAACTAGAAAAGCATTCAAACTTACAGATTTTGCGACTTCTTTAGCTTTATCGTCATTAAAACCTAGAGTTTCCAATATATTGTGACCTGCAGATTCTTTTTCTGACCAAATCCCCAGAAGTATATGAGTCGTGGTAATTTCTCCACTATCACCTGCAGTTCACAAAACAATAAGATGATAATGGTAATTAAACACACATGCATAGACAATATCAAGATAATTGTTTATGAGATTTCAAATCAAACCATAAATTTTGCTATTTGCAGTTGCTAGCCATGTTTAGATTCAAGTTCAATCTGTAGGAGAAAAAAGTTTAGGACCACATACTATCTGATTTGCCCTAACAAATGTTTATCTGATTGAATTTTTAAATTAAACATGTTGTCAATTTGTCATTCAAAGGTATAGCATACAACACAGACTTTTGTCTCCTAATAAAACACAATGGTGATGAGCACATCCTATATAAGGGGAAAACAGCATTCATTATATACTTCTGTATTTCAATTTTCCATGAGAAAGCTCCACTTTTGCTTACTTGACAGTCCATATTTCCAGTGGACTCCTACACTGCATCTCGAATTGACAAGTGACAACAGAAGAATACATGATGCATATACCATTTGAATCACTGACAGTAAACTCACAAAAACTCATGATGACTCTTCGAGGTTGTAAAAAACAGAAAAGGGGAAAGGGGTGGATGAGATAATGAACACCAAAACAACATTAAAAAGAATGTCGCAACGAGTCAAGAACAAAGAGCTTAAAATTAGATAAGAACAGAACACAAAATAAAAGCTCCTGCAGTAAATAATCAGGAGAATGTCATGCCAGTCAGTAAGCAAAAGGAAATGTTAAAACTCTTGGTGAGATTAAGAAGAAACTTGAGTGATGCAATTGTACCCTTGAGAGATTGAAACTTAACATAAAGCATGCACAAGCAGGTAACCTCCATCTCCTACTAAGTCTATCCCACAATCCTTAAATCTTATTTTTATTTACATCCGAGATGGGCTCACAGACTTGCAATCTTCCCATACTGAATAAGGTTATAGATAAAAAATAGTACTAACATAATTGAACATCATCAAGCTCCAAAAGGTATCATATAAAACATCAAGTCAAGAAGCATGATAGAAAGTGGCCAACGTTCTCATTCTTAAATGCTCAAAATAACTTTGTACATCACTCGTATTTAAACTAGTATTACCAAATTGCAGTTTCTGAATCTAATCGCATTACGTAGACAATGGTAGATCAAACACAAACAAATTTTATACAAGAAACCTAATGAATTAATCAAATTAACTTGCAAACACAAACACAAAATAGAATAAGATATGCCAAGTGTCAGATGTTATAGATGTTAAAAATTACCTGACTTTAGTTTCTCCTCAATAGCCCAATCAAGTGCTCTTTGAGCCTGTTCAGTCAAGGGAGGATGCTCAGGGCTAAAAAAATACATTTCAGATTTCCCGAGTAATTCAACAATTTCTTCTCTGACTTTGAAAAAAGTAATCCCATTAGCCCTCAAAAACTTTGCTGCTGGACTTGTCCCTACAACCAAAAATAAAACTTCAATAAACCACCCAAAACAAAACAGAAGCAACACTCTAAAACTGCATAAAAATTCACTGACCCTCGATCAAAATCCCCATTAAAAGTGCTTCAGTTCCGGTATTGGGATACTTCAGCTTCCTCGCCTCCAATTCTCCTAACCCAAATGACCTTATTGCTCTTGCTGACCATCTAAAATCACTCACAAAAACAAGCATTCCCATAATCAAAAGCCACCACCACTCAAGTTTCATATAAAAAGAAATCAAGAATCTATATATCTCACTGTTTCTTATCAAAATTAAGGAAAAGTGACTAACTTTTGCATCTTCTGAGATGTATATTTCCTGCAAGAACCAGCAAAAACTAATCAAGACCCGTTTTTTCAAAATCAAAGAATAAAAGGACCCAGAAGAACAAAAAGCTTACTTGGTGGGTAGAGTAGATAAAACTGTGAAAATTGTTGAGGGGGTATTGCACTTAAGAGCTAAATTTCTCAACTTTGAGTATGAAATCAATAGCTTGTTGCCACAAAAGGAGCTTGAAGGGAGTGATAATAGTGAAGAGCTGTTGGGTTTTTCATTGCAAAATTGAGAAGTGGAAATTGAAATTGGGGGAAATGAGAGAGTGTTAGTGGCCATTGAAGACAACCCAAATGTGGGTTTTGATCAGAGAGAGGGTTTTATGGTTTGGCTTTATTTATGTCTGCTTCCAAAAATGTTCCAACGAGGTGCTCACGTTGTAAGAAGCAGAAGATAGACGACGTGTCGAATGATGTTGTGATTGGGTTTACGAGGGATGGTTTGACGAGTCGTTGGAGGCAGGGATGAATAGTTGTAAAACACATAACGATGGGAGGTTGGACCTGGCTGATCCAAAGCATAGTTGTAAAACACATATCTGACCAAAAATTGAGTTGATATGTTAATCCAGCTCTCAACTTATTGTTTTTTTTAATATATTTTTATTAAAATAATATCATTTTATTTTTTTATTTTTTTTCCAAATACAATTACATTAATAATTAATTTTTAATTTATTATTAGGTTTTTTTAATAAAATAAAGGGTTATCACAGTCCAAATTCATAAACATCAAAACAAAATTTAAAAACTGCAATTTAAAACTATATATATATATATATATATATAGAAAGAGTTTAATTAATATGATTATCCTGTTGGGTTCTTTTTTATAGAATGTTTTTTTGTCCTTAAACTTACTGATAGATCTAAATCTGAAAAAAAATTTAATTTTAGATTGATTATAGATTTTAGAGTCAATTTTTAGATTGTAAGAGGCTATAAATATATTTTACAAGATTTTTATGTTTTTTTATCAAAATATAATTAAAAAATATAAAAAAATATTAAATTCAATTAAATTCATGATCCGGGTCTGATTTGATTAATTTCTCCTAAATAGAAATTAGGCTTTATAATTTATTTGTTGCATAAAAATTATCGATTTATTTAATTAGAAATATACATAAATTTTTGAAGTTCACATGAGATTTTTTAACATATAAAAATACTTTGTAAAAATTTATATATATAATTTTTTTAATAAAAAAATATTAAATTCACAGTAAAACAAGGGTCAAATACCTACTATAGTAACTTATTGTAACCATAAAATACAGGAGAAAAAAAAAAGGATTAATTTTTCTAGATTATTGTTGTTATTTAGGCCATAAGTAGGCCGTTGAAGTTTCTTGGCCCAAGTTGAATTCATAAAAATAGTCTCACTCGCTCCCATTCAATAGTCGTTTAGCTGCCGTGTGGGTCCCACTCTTAAAAACCACGCCGCACGTATTCTTAGGGCCAGCTTGCGCCACCACACCAACCTCCATGGAGGATGTTTTTTCAATTTTTATCTTTTTCTTCGAACTCTCCCCCTTTTTTAACTTCTTACCACGCAGTAAAAACTTGATGGGTGCCTGACATGAAAAGAAAAATTGCTTGGAAAAAAAAAAATTACTTCAAGCAAATCACCTACCTTTACAATGCCTATTTGGCCATCACAGAAGAGGGGATGAAAGTGCATATTTTGCCAAGAGTTGAGCATAAACAGTAGATTGACGGTGGGGGTGTCAGGAAAAGTGTTCTGTAAATTCAATTTAGGATCCCTAATTAGGTCAAAAACTAGGCGGAATTGTGACTTCAGGTAAATACAGAGTGAACAAGATTGCCATGAGAATGGAAGCTTTTGATACGACCACTTAATTAATTGAATCTAGGTCAAATTAAAGCTGTCATCGACCTAATAAAGTGGCTGGATCTAGGGCTTATTTATTACTTTAGCATTAAAAGAAGAGAAGATACATTTTCATATGGATTAGAGAGAGTTACTTGAATTTGCATTTGCAACACATTTACAGCCATAAAAGATCATTCACATTCCATTATTACACGTAAAAACTATGAAATTTTTGTCAGGTTTGGAGAGGCTGGCAGGGCCGAGCCCTTTTTCTTTTTAAAAAGATTTCTCATCTATTTTTTTATTTTTTAATATTTTTAATGATTTTAATTAAAAAATATTTTTTAAAAAAATTAGTATCGTTCAAACCTGTAAACCTACAAATACCAAAATAATAAATAAATAAATAATGACAGCAACTTTGTCAAACAAGATGGATTGTTTTTCCGGATTCGCCGCACATTCCTTCCTTCCTTCTTTCCTTCTTAAAATCAGAGTCCTTCAATAATTAGAACTCCATTTCTCTCCTGATCCAATAACTATTCAATTTCTCTTTATAATAATAAACACAGACACAGAGACACAGAGTAAAAGTCTATCCATATTCTCTGGCAAGAAAATCTGAGAGTTCTTGAATTCCAGGTCTTGTTTAAATCCATCTAAGATACATTAAATTTTGGAGGTTGTTTTCATTTGAAAGGTCTTGTTTTGGATATAAATTAAAGAACCCAGAAGTTGAATTTTGAAGGATTTTCTTTCTTTATCTGGAATTTGTGAGTTCTTGTTAAATGTTTTTGATTTCTATATATGAAATCAGATTCTGTTTTTGTTAATTATCAAGAAAAGAAAGCCTTTTTTTAATGTTTTATTGCTTGTTTATTAAATGGAATGGTGAGATGTTATTTGTTGGTTCATTAAATGCTGTATTTGCTTTGCATGTTTTGCAGGTTGCTGAATTGTTGAAGTTTGAAGCAGAGAGCAGTTTTTTTGTCTAAATTTGGAATCAAGATTCAATTTTTGGAAGGTTTTGGTTTGTGGGTCATTTTTATAGAGTAGATTTCAGCTTTTGAAGTCCAAATTTTAGGTAGTTTTAGTTGCTTTAGATTAAGATTTCACATGCTAAATTGCTTCCATTTTACAGTTCAATTTTTATGAGTGGATTTCAGTTATGGGAATCAGATATTAGTTAGTTCCTCTGGAGTTTGATGATCTACATGATTTATATTTGCTGAAAAGAGGTAGATTCATGTGGAAAGCCATGAACTTGGCTTCTTCACCAAAAGGGACTAATCCTGCTATGGCTGCGTTTCCACGGTCACTTTCTTCAATGGCAGCCTCAGTGGGAGGCCTTGCATTATTCTTGGTTATTGCTTCTTTGCTTTTGGTTTCATACCCTATAGGTTCCACTGTTCGTGGATACTTTTATGGGATAGATAGCTCCAGACAAGTGGATTTACTCATTTTTGAAGGCAATCAGAGCTCGATTGATCTGCACCATGATAGTAATTTAGATGTGGTTGATGAGGATTCTTCACTCGGGTTAGATTTAAAAGGGCCCATTAGTTTAGGTGGTGTTAATAATAACAGTGTAAATGTCATTGATAGTCAATCTGAGTTTAATTTACAAGAATCCACTACTGGTACAAGAAAAGAAGGGCAGACCAACCCTAAGGGTGGTTCAGTTACTTTAAGTGTCAAAGAAATTGATGCAGATAAAGGATCAGAAGAGAATAGCTCAGATGCTGCTTCTGCAGATTCTAAATCAGGGGCCAAGTCAGATATATCTGCTGTGCCCAGTAATGCATCCAAAACTGGTTCAGATGATTCAGGTATTTTTTTCTGTTAATTTTTTTATGGATTTATTGCGTATCTTACAGTAGTGGTATTTAATCCTTTTCTTTTTCTGGAGTTTATTTTAAATTTGTGTTGTGGTTTTGGTTTGTGGATTTTCTTCGCATGCATGTTTGAGTTTCTGTATGGTAACTTGCTTTTGTATTTGGGATTATTTAACTGCCCTAGGAAGTCTACAACTGTTAATTTATTGATTTTCCAATTGTTAATTCATTGGTGATAGAGTTACTTTGTCAAATGTCAAAGTGGTTTACTTTTCTGAAAAGGAAATTCTTGAGAATCCAGCTCACCTGCATTATTTATTAAATAAAGGATAAAAAATATTTAATTTTTGTAGATGGGAGAAATGTGCAAGTTTTTGTTATTAATGCATTTGACTGCATCACTTTGTTGGTGCTTAATCGGAAAATGAATTCTTTTCGATTTGTATTGTTTGATGTTTTGAGATACTTAGCTAGTATTTTCTGCTAATCCTCAGAAATGGTACTTGTCCTCAGAAAAAAAAAAGGTGTCGTTTGCTACTTTGAAGAGTAAGAAACACAATCTTTCCGTATTAATTACAGTTTAAAGCCATGACCTGGAGGCTTAATTTTGTTGGGCTCTTTGTGATAAGCAAGGTGGTCACCATAGGTCATGTCCTGGCTTCAAACCCAGGATGTGGGGAATAGATTAAGGGAGGGTGAGAGCTATTTCTGTTGTGTAGGCATTATCCTGTATACAGAAAGTACAGTACCAGCCTCTTTGAGGAATAAAAATAAGTTATTTCTGCATGCGATCTTCACATATGGATTTGACGCATCTCTCTCTCTCTGATGTGTCTTCTCAAAGTCCACCAAAATATGTTTTGAACGATAAAAACTATTGGTTCTCTTTTGACAACAATTTTTGGTAGTCTGGTCTAGTTATATGTAAAGAACAAAACAGGGTAAATTCAGTGTTTGCGTTACATTATAAGCAAACTATCAAGTCTGGTACATTATAAGCACGCTATGAAGTTAATTTAATGTATTTGCTTGCAAGAACTATAGGGTTTTGATTGAATAGAAGGAATGGTATAGCTTTATTTTCCCCAACAGAAGAATGCTTGTATCAAGAGTTTTCTGAAATTTGTTAGTATAGAAATGTTTGATTTATGAATTAGTTCTTTTGTTTCCTCCCTATCTCTTCAGTTTTTGAGATTATAATTTCCATTACATTGTCTAACATGCAGGCTGTGATTTGTACCAAGGAAGGTGGTTTTACGATTCACTGGGACCATTATACACAAACAACACATGCCCTGTCCTGACACAGATGCAGAATTGCCAGGGAAATGGAAGGCCTGACAAGGAATATGAGAATTGGCGGTGGAAACCTTCCCAGTGTGACCTCCCACCATTCGATGCCAAGAAGTTTCTGGAATTGATGAGAGGGAAAACAATAGCTTTCATTGGTGACTCTGTTGCTCGAAACCAGATGGAATCGATGTTGTGCCTTCTCTGGCAGGCAAGTATATGTGCTTTCCATTATGAATACAGTCGCATTCTGGGCCTTGACAATTTGCTCTTGACAGCTCATCATATCTTGATTTAGGGAAATTTATTTCTGCAACTGATAGCTTCTATCGAAGTATTCATTTAAGTTATTCTGGCAAGCATGGGGCATGCTTTCCCTAGGGTTTCACCACTCAAGCTCTTTTCATTTACTTAAATGTTGTGATAAATTGACATCCTTCTTGAAATGTTGTGGTCTTGCAAAAAATGAAATGTTTGGTTATGTCACAATTGTGATTATTAGTTTCACTGTTTTGGGAGATGATCTTACAGAAACAATTTCTGATATATTTTCAGGTAGAAGCTCCTAAAAACCGAGGGAACAAAAAAATGCAACGATATTTCTTTAGGTCAACATCTACCATGGTTGTCCGAATATGGTCCTCTTGGCTTGTTCACCAAACATCAGAATCTATTGACTTCGCTCCAAAGGGTGTTGTCAAACTCCACCTTGATGCCCCGGATGAGCATTTCATGGAATTCATCCCAAATTTTGATGTGATTGTTCTCTCTTCTGGACACTGGTTTGCCAAGCAGTCAGTCTATGTCCTCAACAATGAAATTGTAGGGGGACAGTTGTGGTGGCCAGACAGATCTCGTCCAATGAAGATTAACAGCGTTGAAGCATTTGGGATATCTGTTGAGACAATTCTCACATCCATTGCCACACATCCAAATTTTACTGGGCTAACTATTCTCCGCACATATTCACCTGACCATTACGAGGGCGGGGCATGGAATACTGGTGGATCATGCACTGGGAAGGAAAAGCCTCTTGCACCAGGTGAATTAGTGGAAAATGGCTTTACTGAAATAATGCATAAGAAACAGATAACAGGTTTTGATCGAGCAATTAATAAGGCGACCAATAAATCAAAGTTGAAGCTGATGGATATCACTGAATCCTTTGGCTATCGCCATGATGGACATCCAGGTCCATACCGAAGCCCTGACCCTAATAAACTCACAAAACGCAGTCCACATGGAAAGCCACCTCCGCAGGATTGCTTGCACTGGTGCATGCCTGGCCCAGTTGATACCTGGAATGAACTTGTGTTTGAAATCATTAGAAGAGATTTTGAAGCCAACCAAGACCCTTCAATATGAGTTTGTTATGTTTCCATTTCCAAGCAGCCTACAGACATGCACCTAGTGTAATGGTCGTAGAGAAGCCTACACACCTATACTTATTGATTGAAAAGGTAACTTGATTTATTATTTTAGAGTCAAGATAGTCTAGTCCTTCGGTTAAAAATATTTCATCACAGTCACGGTGTTACCTGTCGCTAGTAGTACTACTGATGGAGGATTGGTTGGAGTTGATGTATTGTAAGGCCTCCATTCTTTTGTATAATTAGCAAGATCACGTTAATCTTCGTGTAGTGACATTGATAGCTATTTGTTTAACATTGCCATGATAAATAAAATTAGCCAATTTTTTATTCTCAAGTCTGCGCCACTCGCTGTTCAAGTTGTTTCACTATCTGTATCTTCCTATTGAATGTTATGCTTCACCTTCCATTGAGTTCCTTTGCCCTTTTACTGCTTTAGTGCTGATTGACATTGCATTCATACTGTGTCAGTTCAAATCTATCATTAGATTTATGGATGCAACTGTTTGAAACTTTTAGCTGTGATCTTTGTGCAGACAGTTGTCTCTTGAGTATAAAAAGCAGAAGCAATGCAGTTTGAACTGAATCCAGCTCCCCTTCTGCGGATGATAAACATTAGTCAGCCTTCCATATCATTGTATAGAAAGCAGATGCAGTGCATTTGGATTGGACAAAAGGAGATCCAAATGCCAAGTTTATAAGTTAGCCCCGGTGGCATGAATCACGAAAGAGGAGTTAAATAGCAGGTTTCTTCATTGTTTCATTTTTTAAGGATTTTGCCCGTTTATAGGATTTGGAGTGAATAATAATTTAGTACTTGTGTGTTTAATGATGTCATAACTTGGTGCTCTGATTAAAGAAATCACAACTTAATCCCTTCTGTAGTCCCTCTCTCCTTTAAATCAACAAAATTAATTTACTTGTGTCACAACTTAAAGAAATATAGCAATATGATATCGATGAGCTTCTAGTGATCTATGGATTTGATTATACCCAATGCAAAAGGAGGCCAAAGTTAGTTCCTTGTCCTTGGCATAAGATTTTACAAAGCATAACTCTCTCTCTCTTTAATGTAAGACTCGGCAAGGGACTCAATCGGCTAATGGCTAAGCAATGCTTAAGTTTGAATTATTATATTAAGTTTAATCTAATGCAAATGCTAAAAAAAAAAAAAAACTTTGGATGATGTACATATATTTTTTTGATTTTTTTATGGTACAAGCGCGGTAAATAACTGGTCAAAACAAATTTTTTTTTATCAAATTCATATGTAAATATGTATAGACTACAAAGATTAAATGAAGATGGAAACTCCAAATACTACATCAGATTCTAGTATGAAGCTTATCGCCTGCTACGAGTGGGTTTTGCTTAGCCAAATTTTGTCGATCGCAAGTCTCTTGAAATCAAAGGTGCAAGAGTGCTCCTTGACATATCGATGAACCCCACAGAAAGTTTTCCCACAGCGGCACTTGAACCCCATCAAACCAACTTTCTTGTTGCAGCATTCACATCTATTTTTCAGCACAGTTGAAGTGGATGCAGTAATAGAGGCTGTTGAAGCTGTTTCATTTGAAACAACAGCTTGGTTCTTATCACCAGATGACGGGTGATGACAAGTTCAGAGAGCTTGTTGGCAGTCTTAGCTATCACCTCTTCTTTGGGATAATCTTTGTAACACTTTGAACATCGATTTTTGTTCTCCGGAGACCCAAAGAAGCCACAGCCCTTGGCGCACAGCGTACGAGTCAAATTGTCTTGTGAATCCATCAATTCTTTCTTGATGATTAGATGATGCGCACGTACAGCTTGAGGATGAATTCAGAGATATTTTAGTTCTTGCTATGTGGCCTTTGAATGTTACATGTGTGTGTGTGTGTGTGTGTGTGTGTGTGTGTGTGTGTATACAGAGGTAAGATACTTGAATTATTACATAATATGATCCTTTTCGGATTTGGATTATGTGTTAATTACGAGGCAATATCTTGCAAGTATCCTTTTGGGATGAGGTTACCTCGAGTAAGTTTACTTGTCATACGAGATCAATGCTTCTTATACATCTCTCTTTAGCCCAACAAGTTCTGGTAATCGAGATGAGGTCTGTGAATCTCTTGTGTTCCATAAGACCAAACTATTACCTCCCATACAATCCATATGAAATCAGGTGGCTGGAAAGTCCAATTTTGGTTGGGATAAATAATGATATTCGAATAGCTATGGTGGTGGCAGCGGCAGCGGCAGCATCGGAAGTTTGCTCTAGAAAAACAGGGTTTGTTGACAAGGGAATGCCATGATTTGAATATTCATTTGAATCAAAGTAGGGACTCAACAGGAAGACTAACCAGCATGTCCTCTATGATATCACCTGAAATGTTTTGTTGTCTGCGTGGATGTTGCTGATTTGACCTGTTCATAGCTGCCTCTGCTCGTGATTTTCCACCAGGGTTTGTCTGTGTATCCTTGATCATGTTTAGGCTCAAGGCTTGTTCTCTCATGTTAATCTTTCAAGACGTGTTATTAAAAAGAGCAGCAGTTCAGCCTGTTTTATTATGCTATATTTATCGGTTCAAACCGCGTGCTTTAAAAAAACGTATAAAAACTATGGTACATATGCTTTTTCAAGCAAAATACAGTTTAAAACACAGACATTACCGCTTAGGCAAACATGCAATTAGTCTCTTGTTCTATTGTGGTTCGGTTCTCTGTAAGAGACACTTGAAATCCTCCTTAGTCTCCTAATTCTCCGAGTCCATGCCTGCATAATTTTCTTAGTTAAACTCCAAATAAATGAAGAACAAAAGCAGCGCCATCACAGCATCAGAACTCAAGAATTTGAAGCAGAGTAGAGGTAGATGAGCAGATTGCATAACAAATCCGGCCACAGTGGGGGAAACCAAGAATATTGCAGCATTTTCAAGATAGCAGCAGAAGTCTTGCTCTCAGGACTTGCAAAATTGGGGGATAGTTAGTGATTTATACATATCTTTACACAACTTTCAAAAATAATTTTTGAATGCTTGCAGCTATCCCAATTCCCAATATTCAATTTATGTTATTTTTATACTGATAAAGAGAAAACAAAAAAAAAAATTAATCCTCTTTTATTACCCCATTCCCATTGAGGATAAACAATGTTCAAACTTTCAATTTTATACTTGCAACATCAAAATAATTCATATGACCTCAATTAAGAAAGTTTAAGGTTTAACTATCTAGTAGTGGCCTAGCATAATTATAAGAACTTGAGATTAAAAATTTGTTTTCTCTGTAATTTCAGTTCAGGTTTAAGTTTAAGTCTTGTGATTGCTAATATAATGATCACTAAAAATTTATATGGTCGTTAACTTTAGAACCTGTGAAATTAATTGAAGTACACACAAGCTAATCCAGACACGCACGTTAATTAAAAAAAAAACTTAAAGGTTTAAAAGGTATTTGAATAAAAAATCATAAAAAATTTAGTATCAAAATATCAAAATCCAAAATTGTTAATCAAGGAATTGGGTTACTAATTATGGGTGCGTGTATATATATTATTTGATTATTATTTTAAAATAACAAAGATGAGACAGTTGACATAAAAAAGGATATATGTTTGAAATAATAAAAAAAAATTAAAATTGTTTTAAAAATAAATTTGATAAGAGAGATATATCTTCGTATCTTTTCTATATTTAAATGATAAAAAATTATTTTAAAAATAAATTTATTATTTTATGTTTAAATTTTTTGTCCTAAAAAGCTAACAAACGCGACATTAGAATGGGAAGGATTTTGATAATCGAAACTCCATGGCACTCGACAAATCGCGATTGTCCAATTCAAATCACTGGACCCACTGTCCTACCTCATGCTGACATGTTATTTTCCTATTGGCGCACATAAACACAACACTTTAAGCCCACCGTACATCCCAAAACTCCACACCTCTTTCTCCAATCCTCCCATTAAAAACAACCAACGGTGTAGATTCTGTAAAAGTGTTGATCATCAAACAAATTTGAAATTCAAAATGATCTGATGAAATCATTAAAAACAAAAACACAAAAAAAAAATCCTTAAAAAAAAAAAAAACGCTCTCTCTTTTATCTCAACGGTTCTTTTTTTTTTTCTTGAACGTCTCTCTCTCTCTCCTGGATTTTCAAAACCTTATATTTCTCGCTCTCTTTTTTTTTAACAGCATTTGAAATTTTCTCAGAAAAATCAAAACTAAAACAAGCGAACACTCACATTTTCTCGGGAAAATCAAACAACGGAAGAAGATTTTCTGTTTGTACGAATCATTATAAACAAAAGCACTGGTTTGTTGTTCAGGTTTGTGCTCAGATCTCTCTTTCTCTACTTTGGGTTTTTGTTTTGTTGATTTTCTATTTGGTTACTGAGAAAATGAAGGAAATGTGAACTGAGAATTTGAACTAAATATTGTATCACATTTCATTTTTTTTCTTTTGGATTTATTTTTGGAAACTTTGAGATTCCCTTACTTTTCCCGCATTTTCTCGGGAATCAAAAAGACGGTTATGTTTGTATTTTTCTTACATTTTTTTTTGTCGAGCTGGAATCGATTTATTTTTAACAGGAAAAAAATAGAATCAGCGTGGTAATTACCGTTTCTTGTAGCTTTTTAGGTTTAATTAGGTTATAGAGTAACTGAGATTTTTCTCGTTTTTTCACTTTTTTTAGTAATTCTATGTTTGACTGCTGAGAAAATGTAAATCATGAAATTTTGAGGTGAGGTTCAGTTATTTGTTAGAACTTTAAGTAGAGAAAATCTGATCTAAAAGGGGTTTGAAATTTCGATGGATTTTTTAAGCAACCATCCAAACTATTGGTTTTGGATTTTTTCCAGCTGTTGTTTCATGGCATTTTCTTTGGAAATCACCAATTTTATCGACAATTTTAAAAAATTAACGTGTTAATCATGCACAGTTTAGGGCTTTGATTAGGATTTTTAAGTAACTGAAGCTGTTTTATAAGGGGTTTGAAATTTCGATGGATTTTTTAAGCAACCATCCAAACTATTGGTTTTGGATTTTTTTTCCAGCTGTTGTTTCATGGCATTTTCTTTGGAAATCACTAATTTTATCGACAATTTTAAAAAATTAACGTGTTAATCATGCACAGTTTAGGGCTTTGATTTGGATTTTTAAGTAACTGAAGCTGTTTTATAGAAATTATGATGGGTTTGATTAATTGTTTTCTTTTTTAAAACAAATATTATTTATAGTTTGAGATGAGGTTTCTCTCTAGGAGAATCCATGGAAAATTAGCTTGATTTTTTATTGCTTTCCATTTAACGCTGTAATCTGATTTACACTGATAATTAAATTACATGCCATGTATGTAAACTACTTTTAAGTTTCTAGATTGGTGTTGAAGTGGATAATTTTTTTTGGTATTAATAGTGGATAGCATTAATGACTGTAGATTGAGATCTCTTTTAAGAAATCTTGAGGATTAAGAAAGAATGACATTTTTCACTGTCTATTAAAAGAAGTGGTCGAAGAATGGATTGTGTTTCAAATCTTGAATCCCACATGGTCAACATATTAAGAATACACTTGAACCATAGGATCGTGATTTTAAAGCGGGACCCAATTGTGGGCCCACTAATCTAATGGCCCATGTGTGTTCTGTAAGTGTTTTTTTCTTGATATTTAGCATTGCTCTTTTCTTTATCTTATCAAATATCCTCTGCATTGTTTAGTTCAATTCATTTAATAACAGTCTAGCATTTTAAATCAAGAGCAGTTCAGTATGTATGATGTATCTTGACATGTTGATTTATGGTGCTAAATGGTGAAGATCTATGATTTCTGCCCCCCCGCCGTATGTTATTATGCATATGCCTAAACATTTTTTCTCTCTCTTTTTTTTACAGACACAAGTTAATTAATATGTCTATTGTCCTGAGCGACCCACTTCTGCAAGTGGAAACAACTTGCGGCACCCTTTTATATGAATTACAGGTTTATTTTTTCTTTGAGATAAAGAGAAACTTTATACACAATCTTCCTTTCTAGGAGGTTGCATCTTTCATTTCTTTTCTGGTGTTTTTTTTCTTGTGGTCTTAGCTGTAGAATCTGAACCCATTATTTTTCCTGTTCCAAATGAAAATAAGATAATTTGGAATGAAGTAGGGGAAACAGATACTGATAGGGATAAAATGCTGCTTGAGCTCGAACAAGAGTGTCTT
>Ga0325414_1002716_pt1 | contig 18066 bp, 9 predicted proteins | sample PopdelMetagenome_8_FD_206183 | JGI IMG/M metagenome (GOLD analysis project Ga0325414, IMG submission 206183) | Populus deltoides microbial communities from Bellville, Georgia, United States - Leaf-PdKOR-R3 | ecosystem: Host-associated > Plants > Phyllosphere > Phylloplane/Leaf | place: USA... | reverse complement strand
GTTTGTCAGTTTTTTTGCTCACCCCTGTTTAGAACTGGTTGGATAATGTGCATTTCCCTAATTTTTACATGCAGTTTTGTAATTGTCTCAACTGCATCTTGGTTACCTTGTCTATGACAAGACACCTCTTTCTACAGAACTTCTAGAGCTTGATTTGCTTCCTCCCCATGTTGATCCTGAAGGTGTTCAAGTTTATGAATTTCATCTATTAATGTGAAAGATGTAGTTGATAATTTCCTTGGCATCATTTTCGTGGTTCGATCATAGTGGTTTGGCTTCTTGCTATCAAGATTTGGCAAGGAAGTGTCAAAATAAAAGAGACATCTCTTCACTAATGGACAAGGTGATTCCAATATGCTCGCAGTCCATTGATTCTCTTGAAGTTTTTTGCTCAATTCATCCACCTTAGATTGGCATCCTCGATCCTAAATTTTCAGTTTTACCCTTGTCTATATGTTTTTTCTTTTTGTTTTATGTATAACACAAAGTATTTATTTAATTATTAATCATATTTATTAATTTGTATCTAACATATTTATCAATTAGTGTTAGATTTTTGTGATTCAATTTATTTGAGATTATACAATTGTGATGTATAATTTCCAAGTTGATCCTGTTATTGAGATGACGGATGGTTGAAGCTAGCATTGATAACATTAACGCATCAGTTAACACAGTAGCTCTCGTAGTCCCGGTTACCCATTAGGTAACCTAATACCTACACATTCTCTATATAGGGTAAAACCCAAAACTTTAAGTGGTGTGATCATAAATAGAAAGTATGATGGAACAAGTTCTTCCAAGGGCCTTAATGATGGTGGTGACAATAACAAAAAGTTCATATGAACTTGATTTATTTGTCAACAAGCCAAGACACCATGTTAAGGACCATAGTCATCATAAAAAAAAAAGAATAAACAAACTAGCATGATTGAGAATGTTGTTGCAAAACATATAAAGCTTGTTATTGTTGAATCATAACAAAACTTAATGGACAACCCTAAATATTATCAGGTTGATACTAGAGCCACATCTCATACATGTTCTGTTAGGAATAGTTTTTCTAACTATTTAACAGCCTCTAATATAGAATAGTTGTTCATTACAACTTTTTAATATGCAAAATCCTAAGTCATAGTGATGCTGAAGAAGACTCCTAAGAAAGAGTTAACTTTAAACAATGTGGTTCATACTTCTAATATTCAAAAGAATTTGGTTTCTGGCTCACTATTAAGTAGGAAAGGGTTTCGAATGATTATAATATGATAAATGTATCCTTATCATGAATGGGATGTTTGTGCATAAGAGATATTTATGTGATGTGCTATTTAAACTCAATGTTATAACTATTATATATAAAAAAACAACAAGGTTAATAAAGTTTTTTCCTTTATTATTTGGTTGAGTCTTTTAATCTATTATATACATGAAAATAGTGAGCGTTTATATTTAATTAACATTGATATATATGATTTAAAATTTATGCAAACTAGAGGTGATAAAAGTATTTTATTACTTTCATTGATTATTGCACAAGATATTGTTGTGTCTATTTGCTAAGAAGTTAATATAAGGCTTTAGAAGTGTTTAAACATTTTAAAAGGCGAGGTTGAAGTTCAACATAGGAAAAAGATCAAAGTGATAAGAAGCAATATAGGTGGGGAAATATGGTTCACCTATTGATGAATTTTATTCTAGGAATGGTATAATCTATTAAATCATGGATTCTTATTCACCATAAGAAAGTGTTATTGTAGATCATGAGAACCTAACATTGAAATAAATGATGAATGTTATGTTGATAAATTCAAATTACCTCAAAACTTATGTGGAAAAGTTATTTTATCAGCTAATTATATTTTGAATAAGATACCTAAAAAGAAATTGGACAACACACCATATGAGTTATGAAAGGGTTGAGTATTATCCTATAAATACATAAAAGTGTTGGGTGTCTATCCAAAGTTATGGTTCCTAAAAAAAATCAAAATATGAACTTTATTAAATGAGATATCTCGTTTAACTTGAAGGGTATGATGATGTTAATTGGATATCCGATACTAAAAATTCAAAATCTTTAAGTGGGTTTATCTTTACTATTGAAGGAGTTTTAATCTCTTGGAAATTCTCTAAATAAACTTGCATAACTAAATCCATTATAAAGTCTGAGTTTTAACTTTAGACTTTGAGAATAAGCAAAGTGGCTTCAGAACTTTTTTAAAGGATATTTCAAGTTAGCCAAAATATATACTAACAATTTATATACATTATAATAGCCAATATGCAAATGGTAAGGGGCAAAATAATATATATATATAATAGTAAATCTTGACACATTTATCGAAGACACAACACCATAATATAGCTGCTCTCAAATGAGATTATCTTTATTGACTATACAATGTTAAAGGATAATATCGTAGATCCGCATATAAAATGCTTAAAAAGAGAGAAAGTTTATAAATCATCAAAGGCAATAGGATGAAAGCCTATATTCAAAGAATTAACATGATGGAAACCTAACTTAGTTTGCTGGAGATCCTAAGATTTAGGTTCAAAGGGACAACCGAATCATGTGTCAATTCAGTATGAGCATTCTTACCCATTCTTATGATGAAAGGAGCTACATGAAGTGTAAATAGAATAAGCTAAGATTTGATTATATCAAGTGGGGTATTGCAAGCTACTCTTTATAAGAATCACTTATGCGAATGTGAAACGAGGCCACTTCTATGAGAATTGAAAATGATAAATTCACTAAAGTACTCTTTGAAACCAGGATGTTCGAGGCTAAAATGAACATAATCGTGAGAATTAAAATTGAAAGAAGTTGAGTTGTGTGATTTCTATTGTCTAAGTTCACATAAAAAGTTGAATAGTTCAAGATATCATGTTCACTGGTTACCTATGTGAATCCAATAGTTTTTTCAATAGGAAAGGTTCACGGTCAAAAGCTACCTCTCTTGATGTAGAGAATTTTCATGGTTACTCTTTATTTATATATCTACGTTGTATTTTATTATGATTAGACAATTCCTATTCATGTGAGGGATTGTTGAAGTGAATGGAAAGTTGTGTCTTTTACTGAATAGCTGTGTATGTTTAAAAGTTTATTTAAAATATAATTGTGTTTGTTAGTTTTGAACAAAACCAATGTCAAAATTATCTATATAAATATAGAGACAATTCTGACATGGTTTTAATAATGGGAAAAAAAACTCTAGTGTTTCTAAAACTCTTCCATTCTTTTTGTCAAAATTATATGTTTCTTCTTACAAAGAGTAACGTACAAAATTTAAATTCATTGTTAATTCTCAATTGTGCTACCGAGAATAAGAGATTGAGTAAACTTGAGAAACAATAGTGCAACAATATTACAATCATACTAGTAGTATTAGAGAATAAGCAATAAATTATTTTAAAATTAGATGATTGATCATTACTTCAATCTACATCTTTAAGTTTATTTTTTGTCAACAAGTATTGTAAATTGAATTTTCTTTAAAGTATAATATGCATGTTTTTTTTTTATATAGAAACCATATTATCAAAGTAAGAAGGGACAAAATTATAGCTAAATTGATTTTTTTTATTCAATAACAAAGAGTATTCTCTTATCAAAATGTAAAAAGAAATTCTTTGATAAAAAAATCACTTAATTGTTGCTGCTTAAAAAGAAAAAGAAATTAGATATAGACAAGTTGTATTCCGACTTTCTATAAAGAAAAAAAGTGATCCATTATAAAAATAATCCATGGAACTATTAATGTTATGTAAGCAGAGTATCGTCAATTATCCCTAAGCATGCATATTAAGGATGTTTCTTATAATTATATCCATTTCTTGGCATTTGTAGATTTATGTGAACATGGATTTCCAATAGCATATTTTAAGGGATATCCAGATAAGGATTATTTTAGTTCTAATTAATCGTATTTGAGCGTTATTATTTGATGATATAAGACCTCGTTTGTTTGCTGAAAAGTAGTTTTCTTTTGAAAAGTGAATTCCGGGAAAGTGAATTATTTTCTGATGTTTGGTAGTGTAATGGAAAATAAGTTGGAAAACACTTTCTAGTGTTTGGTTATGTCATGGAAAATGAGCTGGAAAATAACTTATTAATATTTTATTTTTCTCAAGTTTATTAAAATAATAAGGAACAAATCTTACAAATTAAAAAGTTGAATGAGAATGAAATTGAAAAAACATATAATTTCATAAATTATCTCAAATAAAATAAATAATAATCAAAATAATAGAGATCAAATCTAAAAAATAAAAAAAATTAAAGATAAAGAAATTAAAATAATAATAATTAACATTTCATAAATTATTTCAAATAAAATAAGTAACAATCAAAAGAATGAGGACCAAATTTGATAGATAAAACTTTCAATAAAAAAAATGATAAGGAAAAAGCAAATAACAATGATAAAAATAAGGAACAAAGTTAATATAAAAATTAAAATTTAAGAGATGAAATTGAAAAATAAATATTCAAAACAAATATATATATATATATATATATATATATATATATATATAGCAATCAAAAGTTTGAGGATCAAATTTGATATAATCAGCAAATAATATGACATTTCTAAATTTTTCACAACTTCCGGAAAGTGTTTTTCGCCTAAATTTTCCAGGAAAACACTTTCTTGAAAACAAGTCAAATTTTCCTTTGACTGAAAAGTGTTTTTCGTTGACCAACTTTTCTAATGGCAAACAACCATATGAAAGTTTGGAAAATGTTTTCCCGGAAACCACTTTTCGAGAAACAAACACAGCCCTAATTAGAACAACGTCTTTTTCCCATATACAGATTCTTACTTAATTGGAGAGGTAGATATAAAGATAAAAAAAAATCATATTTTATCTTATAAAAAATGATAAAAATATTTTCATCAATTTAAGAATTATTTTTAAGATTTTTTGTCCTATTTTTTTCTTAATTTTTTTTTATTAAATAATTATTGATGATTATAGTTCAAGTAATATAAAATTTATTGTGAAATATATAGATTCTTACTTAAAAATCTAATATTTTTTTTGCAATCTAGCCTGATTCTCCATTGATAATAACTAGATTGTTGGTTGGCTTACGCTCCAGATCAAATTAAATTTTTCTTTTTCGATAAGGAAAAACATTTACGGGTTGTTAACATTTTCCTAGTATAATTTTTTTAATCATGCAGGGGTTGATCTAATGTGATCTGTTAACTTTGTAGTTTCAAATGCAACCTGAAAAAAATATAATTTGACTAAAAAAACTTAAAATAACATCTTTTTGAAAAATATTAGATGGATCTGAGTTAACCTGGATCAACTTGTCAAACATGTGACCTAGATCATGAGATCATAATAATCTCATATAAAGCAAATGAAAACAAATTATGAAGCCAAGTTTCCAAACAGTCTAACATTGAATGATAAAATTAGAAAATAAACACATTTAAATAAAACCCAAAAAAAGATCTAATTTAACTTGAGTAAAAAAAATTACATTGTGTAGGAGTTGATTTAGTGTGACCCGGTCAACTTGACAGGTCTAAAAGCAATCCAAATCATCGTTAAAAATATAGTTTGACTAAAAGAAATTTCAAGACAATATTTTTTTAAAAGAATATTTAGACAAAAACATATTGAATCGACTCAAATCAACCCGGTTTAACCTACCAAATCCAAGATTGGAATTATGAGATCGGGATAACCCCATAAAAAGTAAATCAAAACAAATTATGAAACCTAATGTCCAATCAACTAAATATTGATGAATGAAACTATAAAAGAAACTTCAATTAAAAAAGACAAAAAAAAAAAAACAATTCGAGTCAACTTAGGTTAATGTACCAAACATATAATCTGGATCACATGACTAAGATAAACCTATGGAAAGCAAGTCAAAATAAATTATGGAGTCCAAATCCCAATCAACTTAATGTTGAAGGATAAAATTAAAAAAAAGACTTGAGTCAATTCGTCAAGCCCATAACTTAGGTAATGAGATTGAGATAACCTCATGAAAAGAAAGAACACAAATAAAAATATGAATGCTAACTTCAAATCAATCGAATGTTGAATGATAAAATTGGAAAAAGCAAAAATCCAACTTAAAAAAAGGCAAAAAAATCCTGAGTTAACCTACCAAACTCGCGTCACAAGTCATGAGACTGAGATAAGCAAACTCAATGTTGAATAATAAAATTGAAAAAAAAATACTAAACCTTAAAATAAAGCAAAAAAAAAAAAGCATTGTTCAAGTCAATAATGTTTTGTAAAAAGGGGAACAATGAATTCCTCTTCTTAATTAGTTTTTGTTAATTAGCTACTTGACTTGCGCTTCACCGCAGGCCGAATATTTTTTCCAATAAAAAAATTGAACATATAGGCTTTTTCAATATTTGTCTTACATAAAAAAATATTAAGTGTAAATAAAAAAGTTTATGCACAAATCTAATTAAATAAATCAAGAACCATACATGTCAATAAATGAAAAAAAAAATCATTAATGATAACTAAATATGTATCTAAAATGGTTAATAGGTGAATGTAAATCAAAATATTTGATCTCGCAACATAGACCATGTACATAAAATTGATTGAATAAAATCAAAAGGAAAAAATATTTCGCAAGGTTGAATTTATTAGAAATATTGTCAAAAAATAAATATATTTTTTTTATTTTTAAAAACATTCAATTGCATAAAATATAAAAAATTATAGATGAATTACAATAATCTCTTCAAAAATTAAATACATATAAAATAATTAAAAAACAATCACTATTTGGAAAAGCTAAATGCAAAATATAAAAAATTAGAGAAAATATGTATTAATTTAAATATAAATGGATTTTTTTTAAGCATGATATTTTTAAAAGGAAAAATTACCAAAAAAAAGAAAAGAAAAAAGAAATGGCCTAGCAAGCCTAGCCACCGTTTGGTCTATTTAGAAAGGGCTCACTCGTGCCCGTGCTTCTTTAAAAAAAAATACAATTTGGGTGGATGATATATCACCCACCCTGATATTTTTTGAAAAAAAATACAAATGACTCGTCATTTAGTTTCCTCATATTTTGGCTACTATGGTGGTTGAAAAATTATGGTCTATTGTTTTTTTTTTTATCGAGAAACCTATTTTTCAACTCATTTTGATCCAAAACATATAAAAAAATACTCTAAAAACCTTGATAAACCAATAAATGGCCTTAAACAATCTAAAAAACCGCCTAAAAAGCTGAAAATCAACTTGAAATAAAAAAATCTTCTCGACTTTAGATTGGTTTTTAAGTTGAAAAAACAACTAAGTGGAACTCTCTTCACCAAACTGATCATGTTGACATTAAGATCTATTATTTTAGTTGTTAAAATCAGCGTTAACTTTGATTTTCTCTTTTTATCGTTAAAATCAAATGATCTATCTCTCTTGTCTCTATAAGAAGTTGCTAAAAGATAATAAAAATAAATTTTTATATTAAAATTGAATTACAAGAATATTCAGGGATCTAGTATAATTTTAAAAATTTGAGAGTTAAATTGAGAACTGTAATTTTCAGCAACTTTTCCATAATTATCATTCTTTGTTTAATTTTATTATTGATCAACAAATTTAAATTAATTATCCTTTAATTTAACCCCACGAAAATATAATTATTGAATAAGGTTTGAGAAATAAAATAAAAAATAATTCATTGAGTACAATAAAACATGAAAATTTGAACAATGTTTATGTACGCTCAAATCCCCACGCGCATGTTAGCAACCATCCACCTGACATCTGTCTTTAAAAACCCAACAAATTTAACAAATAGTAATAGGATAAATAAAAAAATAAAAAAATAAGAAATTCTCTGAATATCAAACATATGATCATCTCCTAGGGCCTAGGGCTTCTTCTCTGCACAACTGTACACACTCTCCCTCTCTTTAAATACGGTCCGGTTCCTCCCGAAGGTCGGATCTCCTCTCACCCTCTCTCTCTCTCTTCAAAACTGAAAATCTCCTGGTTTCACGGAAGAACTTCTTCTTTACTAAGGAAAAAATAAAAAAATTGTCGAGTCGAGAGATAGTAGTAACTATGGTGAAATCAGCGAAGTCTCAGCTCGACGAAGAAGATGAAACTGAAGACTACGACTCGTCGTCCTACAAAGGTAACGTCAACGTACACAATTCTTTTTGTTTTTAAAATGATTTTGTTGACTAATGTCATAAATATATATAGGGGAAGTAGTGAAACCAGAGAGTAAAAGCAGCGAGCCGAAGGCGAATGCGAACCGGTCCAAGCATTCTGAGACAGAGCAGCGTAGAAGGAGCAAGATTAACGAGAGGCAATTTTTTTTTTGAATTACATGAAATTTTATAAAAATGATGACGATTGTGCTATTTCTATTATCAATTGCGGAATGTGCGTTGTTTTAGGCTTAATTGGCGAAGGAATGATTTAAGAAATTTCATAATTTGATGATATTTTTGTTTCAATTTGTTAAAATTTAGTGACTAGACACTAGAGATTTTTTTCTTAAAGCTTTCGCGGTATGAGTATTTTGCATTTGATTACTAATGCATCACTCTTTGATTTTATATATATATATATATAACTTGACATAAATACTTTAAAATAGGAGTTCTTTTTGGCTCATTGATGACATATTTTGTCAAGCAGGTTCCAGGCTTTGAGAAATCTTATTCCTCAAAATGATCAGAAAAGAGATAAGGCTTCGTTCTTGTTAGAGGTGAACCGATCAAATAAGTTTCATTTTTTTTCTTTCATTTTGGTTTTGAATTTCTGCTTCGATTGAAAGTTTTTTTTTTAATTTTATGCAGGTTATAGAGTACATTCAGTTTTTACAAGAAAAGTTACAAATGTATGAGGGATCATATGAAGGTTGGAGTCAGGAGCCAGCTAAATTATTGCCATGGGTAAACTTTCAATTCTGAACATGCTCTTGTCCCTGTGGGTGTTATTGCTTTTGATTAACATTAGTCTGCTTGGTGCTATTTACCATCACTTATAGTATACTTACCTCTGTTTAAAACCTCATGAAACGAGAAAGGATGTTTATGTTAGTTTTTGAGTCGGGAACAACTCTTGTTGGATTGTCCAAAATAAATAGTAGCTGAGTCCTTTTTGGCTTCAATTTCCTATTATATGATCTTTTAACTTGAATATTTTCTTAAAAAATGACCGTACCCTACCAATTCAATAACAAACTAGGGTATGGAATAAAACAACTTCAACGATAGATGAACTTCATTTGTGCCTCTTTGTCTGCGCATTTGAAGGATAGATGAATTATGTTTCTAATTCTTGCGCCTAACATGCATAGTAGGCCATGCAAGGTGGGTTTAATGGTCATAACCAGGAGAGGGATTATTGCTTGGGTATGAAGGATGTGCTCACAATTTACAACTTTGAGAACATTTAAAACACATCCATTGAAGTTCACTGATTAAGATATGCACATTTTAATGGGTTCCTGTGTGCTTTTTACATACAGCATAATAGCCAAAATGGGATAGTGATGCTTCCTTGGTACCTTTATTTTTTCTAACTGTTATATTATAAAGTATATTTAAAATTTGGAGGGCTTTCAAAATTTGTAAACAAGCCAATAAATGTTTTCTTGTTTTCATTACTAGTCCAATTCTGATTTCCTGAAAGTTAGGGTTTCTTATAAACGACTTAGTCATGATATATTGAGGTTTTGCTGCATGTACTCGCCTGTTCATTTTGGAATGTTGAAGATGGACCTTGGTTTAAAGTGCAGGACTGAGAGTTTCAGGGCCTTCGATGATTTGGGGTTTGGTACATTGCATGACTTGCATACTGGCATTTGAATGCATGCATTTGTAGGCTAAAAAAAAAACATTCTCATTGGATCTAGTGGCCTAGGTTCCAAAGGTGTTCTCATCAACTTTTTAATCTGGACCATATGATGGGCAAATTACACATCAAATGTTAGTGAATTTTAGTGAACAGAGGGAGGGCTATTCATCTTATGTTCACTGATCACAGTAAGAACAGAAAATGCATGTGTTTTTCTCTTTGCTGAATATTTTATAGACATGAATTGTAATCATGACCGCTTTATATTTGATTGTGGGACATATTGTTCCCTATACTGTTCTCCCTTCCAAATGGTTTTTTTTCCTTTGAAACAGAAAATTGATCGTGCTTCTGCCGAAAGCCTACTCGATCATACACAAGTTATGAAAAATGGTTCTGCTCATGAGAATAGTGTCATGCTTGCAAATGTACATAACTCAATAGAATCTGACATGGGCGCTGCTGCAATGTACAAAACATTGGATCATCCCCATGGGCCCACCAACCCAGCAATTCCATTTGATGTGCAGACACCATCGAATGTATTTGCTGCTGTTGGGAGGGGTGGTTTGCCTACACAGTCTTTGCAGGAATCTGTTTCTGACGTTGAGAACATGGCTTACCAGCTTCAATCCCAGCTGTTGCACGGTAGACCATGCGCTACTGAGTGTTCTACTCCAAACAATACACTGAATGGACAGGAGGACTTGGCAAGTGACAGTCTATCAGTTAATATCTCAAATGCCTATTCTCAACAGTGAGCATCTGCCCATCTCTTAATAATTCTGTTGCATTAGTAATTGTGAAACGAGCCATTAACCATGTTCTTGGAATAAATTCACTTCATGGTCATGCTTATTATGGAACTAGCATGTTTGGTCATGTATACTTTGCACTGACCTTACCCGTGGGAGATCAGGAAAGAAAATTCATGGTTGTCTAACACCATCTCAAAAACTTAGAAGAGTTTGATGCAAGTATCTATGTAAGAATCGTCTAGGCTAGTAACTTGGTCAATAAAGTTTTTACCTCAATGTTGTCTGCAAGTTTATGTTTTCAAATTTCATGCACCGCTTATCTGGGGTAAGGTTTTTGTGCAAGGTAAATTGGTGGGTCATCACGAGGGTTACTTGAACTTGTATGATATGAGGTGTAATATATGCCAATGATTATTCCCTTGTTTATAGTTTGATTTTTTTTTTAGGGATGTCTATTTTGTTGGAACAAATGGATTTTGAACTTCAGAATTCATACTAGTTAATGCGGTATTAATAGTAGTCTTAGCAATCATTCCTGCCATCAGTTCATTTTGCTGTTAAGTAGTACTGTAAAGAGATCTTGTAGATGCTGTTATAGAATGGGTTTTTGGTGTTCAACAGGATATTGAATACTCTGACCCAAGCACTACAATCCTCTGGTGTGGATTTAGCACAGACAAGCATCGGAGTGCAAATTGATGTTGGCAAACGAGAAAATAGTACAACTGCTGTGGCACCCAGTTCAAAGGTTTATTTCTATGATCCTAAACTAATTATTGGAAGCCCTATATGATTCCATGATTTTCGAACAAGGGTAGCATATTTGCTTTGTGATCTCTCTCTCTCTCTCTCTCTCTCTCTCTTGAAAAAAAAGGAATTGGCAATTTTATGATCCTAGACTAGAGTTTTGGAAGCCCTCTGATGCCATGATTTTTTAACAGAAACCCTTTATGATGCGGTGATATATATATATTTTTTTTCTGAGGATCAGGTAAACCAGTATCTAAACAATCAACTACTCGTGCAAGATGGAGTTGGGAGCAGTGCAGAAAACTCAGAACAAGCTCATAAGAGGCCTAGAAGAGAAAAATGCTAGTGTATCATTCAGCTCACGGTGTATCTACCAGCTTGATCACTTCATTTGGTCCTACAGAAAATTCAGTGTTCGTTTTTGTTTGTCCATCATCCACAGCCAGGTTCGGATCAGTTGTACATGTATGTATTATATATGCGCTCTTTGGCTTGTTTCCCAGTGGCGTGGAGTATCCTGGAAGAAAGTAAGAATGAGAACTTATCTTCCCTGTTGGTTTTCTCATTTCAGATAGAGGCTTTTCCATACGTATAATAAGAAGCTGCTTGGTTTTACCATGCATGAAAAGCTCTTACCTTGGATTTTTTTTTTCTTCCTTCTTTTCCTTGCCTCTTTATCTTAAGCTGGTGCTTGGTGGACTGCACCAAATTGTTACAGATTATGCCGAATTCTTTTCATTCCTCAGCCCGAGATTCTATCCCTCGAGTGCAACTGAGCTTTAAGCTGATCATGGCCATCTAATATTGTTGATGTTAAAAATATTTCAACCGAAATTAGAAAGCAAAGTGGAAGAATGAATTTGTGATGTTGCGCGCAAATGGTCAGATCAATTTCTTCATATTATAAGGTCTTGAAGAGGCCAGACATTTGTTTTGAAACAGGTAAGACATTTGTTTTGAAACAGGTAAGACATTTCATAACAACGAGAGCTCCAAATTGGATGACGCAAAATGGGTTGATTTCAGGATTGGCTTTCCGGTTCCGTCCTTCACAATGGCGGATTGATCTGAGACAAGCTCGAGGAACACACGTTCACCAACATGAATATTTAGCGATACAAGTAATTCTTACATCATAAGCTCTTGTGTTCTCAAATAATAGTCGAGTTTTTCACTGCCCATGACGACTAGTGCGCTCATTGACAGTTACACTTGTTTTGTGGAGAAGGCAGTCGGAGGTAATAGATACACTGAAATAGCCATTTTTGCAGGTGCCTAAAACGATCTACCAACATGAATGTTAGCGTATCGGTAAAATGAGCGACTACCTATGACTAAAATGTTCGGCAAAGCTTTAACCTAGAGAGGTTCCTTCAATATAAGGGGGTTATGTGAAGGACCGACCTCCATCACAGCCTCCAAAGCCAATCCTTTCCACCTTTTATCATTGGCATTCCTTATTTCCTCTCATCTTTGACCTCCTCCCATCACCTCCCAGTCTCTTCTACTTCTGAAGTACCAACTACAGGATCGCTTGCCGCTAAACTCCCCACTGTTGGGTTCCATCCACAAGGCGTCACAAAACATCCTATTGATTTGTAAGTAGCACCCGTCGTGTCGTCACTGATTACCGATAAAAATTATGATGAAAAAATTTTGTAGGTATTTTTCAATGGAAACAGTGATGAAATTAAAAAAAATTTCAAAATTTCATCGACAATTCTATTGATATTTTTGACGTGTTAAAATTATTGATAAAAATTCCATCAGCTATTTTAAAATTAATTAAAACCCGATAGTCCCCTCTTCCTATTTCAACTTCTTCGTAGAACCCTAAAAAATATATTCCCCAAATTCTCTCCATTTCATCTTCTTTGTAACTTTACTTCTCTCCTTACACTTCTGCCGCCATAGTCATTAATGTCTCTGTCCCTGGTGCCGCTTGAACTCGGTATCCTAATCTCATTAGGTGATTTAAATTACTATAAACCTTGTTTTTATTTTTATTTTTTGTAATTTTAACTTGATTTCTGTTAATGGAACTTGGTTGTAATGCTTTATGTTTGTATGAAAATAATGGTTCATGCCTTATTATATGTTGATTTGAAAAAAAATGAAAATATGGTCACAAGGTTGATAACATTTGCTTGTTAGGATACAAATTTAGCATGAGGAAAAAAGTAAATTTGAGTTACATGGTTTTGATTTCTCACAGTTGTGCTAGGATAGTGTAAGTTTTCTTTGTAAAAGTTTGTGGCCATTTGATTATGCTATTTCAACAAACACATGGCCATTCTAGCCTTTGTTACATCTTAATGAGAAGAAGGAAAGAAAGAAAACAAAGAAAAAACCCTTTATAAACCAGTCATAAGTCTATAGAAGTTTTAGGTATCATTTGTCTATGTGGTTGAACTGCAATTTTAAGAAAAAAATTTACTTATTGTATATTAATTATTTTTTTAGATTTTATATAAACAGGTCCAAGTTCAATTAAAAAATTACTACTTCTTTAAGTAGTGGTGTTGATGATTGAACTATTAATTTAGATGACGATCATAAAAAAAACATATATTATAAAAGTTATTGATAAAGGCTTGATCAATAGGACCAATAGGGTCATAATCTTTTTTGCTACAGACATTGTATCAAGCAAAATTGTTGTAGAATGGAAAGGCAACCTCACTATGTAATTAATGTTTTTGTTTTTTTAATATTGAAGCTATTTAGTTGTATCAGGTTATCAAGCAAAGTTATTAATATAATATTTAATATAGTTGAAAGGAAAAGAATAAGGTGCCTTTACAGCAGCCTTTGTTACAAAGTATTATTCAATGGATTTTGCATGCTAGGTTTTTTGATTTTATATTAATTACAAGTTTAATTATATACTTAATACACATGCTATTCTATTATTTTTTATTTTTTAGTGTTGAAAGCAAAACTACTAATGAGTTTTTAATATCGGTTTTGTAATTGTTTTCAAGTTTTTTTTTATGATTTATCTTGATTTCATGACTTATAGATCATGAATTTTGCATATTGTTTTTTAATATAAGTTTTGTTTAAGTTTTAAATTAAATTAAAATGGTTTCATTGAATTGATTTTCAGATTTACTAATATTGAAACTACATATTTGATCATATTTACAATAAAATCATCAGTCAAAGAACCACTATTTTAATAGAGCTATCTTTATGAGCATCTTGAATGGATGAATATGGTAGAAGTTTGGTGAAAAAATTTTAAGGTTAAATAAATAATCGTTTATTTGAGTTAATAGTTTTTTAGAATTTCAAAACTAATTAATATATGAATTTAATATAAGAAAAAATTTTGTTTGGATGATAACAATTCAGTAATGGTCAGAAAAGTATAAGAAAATCATAGTACAACTAGGTAGGTATCAATAAAAAATGTTATATTATTGTAAACTTGTATTTTTATATTTCCTTATCTTATTTCTGTTTAACAAATTTTTATACCAGGTTGCATGATTTTGTGGTATGATGTCTATAAACAAGTAATTAATAAAGCCCGCTCTGATGACATATGATAAGTGCAAAATATATACATGTTTTTACTCCTTTTATATTATGTTTTTTAATATATTTTGAGCTTATTTGAGTTTATTGAAAGTTATTTTTATGAGTTCGCATGCCTAAGAGACTTTGTGAATTAATTGTTGAAGATAAAAAATTCTGCATTTTATGTTTTGGACCTAGTTTCTTGTGATAAGTTTTTCACCACGTTAGAGTTCCCGAATAAGAGCGTGAGCTTAATCTAAGTCGAAGTACACATGTCAAGCTTTTCACGGGCAAAAATCCGATCTCATTTAAATCTCTAATCATACCTGCAAACTCGGGCCAGAATCCTATTCACAGCATGATTCTCTGCTTTCACTTTAGATATTCAAACGGGAATATCTTGAAATTCCAATATCTAAATTAGGCGATTCAATGCCCAAATTCATCTACACATTTATGACTACAATTTTCATGCAAGACTCCAAGTCAAATAAAATCGTTTTAAATGCCAAACTCCAGACTCAATCTGAAGAACGAGATGAGTCTCCTGATCTGATCAGGAAACTAACGGTGTCGAGCATCTCACTATAGTTGAGAGTTTGACATAAAAACGGTAGGCCTTAGGATCCAAGAAATATGCATATCAAGCCTCTAACATGCCATGAATGAATTAATACAGCTGGGATGATCAGATAGTGTTAAACCAAGTAAGAAAGAAAGTTTAAGTTGCAACAGAGTTGGAATTACAACAGAGTTGGAATTACAGCAGAGTTGGGACAGTAGTAGAGTCAGTTTTCAATACAAATTCTGAGACATTTATCCAACCTTAAGGACCAGATAAAGAAGGAAAGAATTAAGTATCATGAAGACTTCTAATTACCTTAATAGTCCTGAAGAAATTCAATAGCTAAGGAAAATGATAAATGGAGCAGAACACAACTGAAACAGGATCCAAAAAACATTCATTTCTTCTTTGCTTTTGTCAATTTTTCAAAAACTATGAACTAAACTCCTGAATTCGGTTCAAGAGAGACACACACACCATCTCCATTAGCAAGTTGTGAGAAGTAACGTTATCATTTTTTATATTCAAGTATTTATTTTTCCTTGATCAGAATTACGTTATTGATTGTTATTCAAGCTTATTGAATTGTTTTGAAATGGCATGTATGCTTCCTAGTTTCTTTCAAACTGTAATTGTTGTTAGGGACTAGAGTAAGAAGCAAAAGAATTAATTTGATTGTTGTAATTCTCATCTTGATTTATTAGGGAAGATTAAACTAAGTTAAATTGTCAAGTTTTTAAACTTTTGCTTAGAATAAATACACAGATTTTATTCCTAAGACTACTGCCGAATAAATGAAAATTGTCTTCAATATTACATTCGCTTGATGGTAAGAAATTGATTAGAGAGCTTTTCCTAATTAATGTACTCGTAATCTCATCGATTTCCCTCAGCTTTAAGAAATATCAAATTTATTTACTTTATATGAAAGAATATTTATTTTACTTCGATGATCAACAAATTTATAGGAATGAATGTGTGAACTCTTGAACTGATTTAACAACATATCAATTTATTATTTTTGGAATTATTGTTTCTTGATTTTTTCATTCAAATCCCCCATTCTTTCTCATTTTAGTATATTGTAGGATGATTAAATGAAATTTCCCTTGGGTTCAACCTGGATTTCACAATCATACTATAAATTTATTTTGTTTGTGATAGTTAAGTTATAATTATATTTTGGTGGTTCCGACGACTGACTAACATAACGATGTGGAGAAATTATAAACCAAGGCATGTCATGGAGCGTAATTAAGCATTGTTTCAAGATTTGATGGCATTAAAAGGTTTTAAAAATTGCTTATAATTAAAGACTCATGATAGAAACAAAGAAACTCATTGTTTGATGAGCAAGCACACCATATAAATACATACATTTATGAACCATGCAAAGCATTTAATAAGAGCTCATTGTTATATATTTTATTATTTTTTAAAAAAATTAATTAAATGTTATTAAAATAAAGTATTTAATTTGAAGGAAAAATAGTTTGGATGTGAACCGACTTTATAAACTTATATGAGAAAACTTATATAAAGAAGAGGGATATGGTGGAGGGGAGAAAAAAGTTTGTCGATAATAGAGCAAAAATGTATGTTGTAAGTTTTTCTTTTTTATAATTATTATTAAATTACTAATGTTTATTTGCATCATTAATATGGATTTAGGATTTTGACTTGATTTTTTATATTTTATGGGATCAATGTAATTCCAGCATGGCTGTTAAATTTAGCAAAGACATTTCCATCTTATAATTCTTAATTATGGTTGAAGGTTGATATAACTAATAGATTCAATAGAAATCATGTTTATGATATGTCTATGATATCGACCTCAGAAATGAGAGTAGACCATATTATTTTAATTGTAGACAAACCACATTCCATCCGAAGTCATACATCACAGGATGTTGATAAGTTGATCAAAAAAATTTCAGTAATAACTAAAAGTAAAATTGCCCAATTTGAGGGAAAAAATAAGAGCATGATTCAAATTTGAAAATGGGATGTATTGGGAGTAAGTACGTGCATATATAGCCTTACCCTTACATTTGCCTCCCCTTCCAGAACCTTCTACTTTGGGATCTCTTCCTCTCCCCGTACCTCAACCTTCTTAGGAATTTATGTATTGTCTAGGAAACATTTGAGTATGAAATATTTAGATGAATGATGAAATATGAATTATAAAATCTTTGTTATAGAGATATAATGTTGTTGTGATTGTGATTTTTATTGTTATTTTGATTTTAGGATGAAAAAAAAATACATTTAGAATTATAACAACTAAACAATAAAAAAAAATATTGAAAATATCGATAGAAAGTAAATAATCTATCAGCATTTCAATGAAATTCATGATCCAGATCACTGGTTTGATGTGTTAAGTTGCGAAATCCGAGTCAATTTAATATATCTTTTTCTCAATATTTTTTAAAAAAAGATATTATCTGGAATTATATTTTTTAAATCAAACATTGCTTTTACTAATCGTCCAGGTTATTTTTAAACCCATTATGCTAACTAAATCACGTCACGACAATTCTCACATGATTAATTTTAAATTAGAACTAAGGGCAAGTCAAAAGAATTTAAGTTCGATTAGTTAGATAAAGTTTAATGATAATAACAAATAATTTC
>Ga0325414_1002715_pt1 | contig 18066 bp, 13 predicted proteins | sample PopdelMetagenome_8_FD_206183 | JGI IMG/M metagenome (GOLD analysis project Ga0325414, IMG submission 206183) | Populus deltoides microbial communities from Bellville, Georgia, United States - Leaf-PdKOR-R3 | ecosystem: Host-associated > Plants > Phyllosphere > Phylloplane/Leaf | place: USA... | reverse complement strand
AAATCAATGTCAAATGATGAAAATGAAAAGAAAACAATTTGTAAAATGGATTTTAAAAAAAGAATGAACTCAAACAAGGAAAATAATTGAAACTGGTAGACTAGATCATAAGACTAGGACTACCTTACAAAAGGCAAACACAAAAAAATTATAAAAAAAATGAGGACTAAATCTTGCACCATGAATAATTGAAAAAAACTAATCAAGGATTACAAAATAAATGAAGAAAGGAGCATTGAAAAAAATGAGGATCAAAATTAAAAAAAAAACGAATTAAAAGGACAAAATAAAAATAAATAAATGAAAAGAATAAAAAATAACAATAAAAAAATAATGATCAGATTGGATAAAAAAATAAATTAAATTAAATGCGAAGAGATGAAATTAACAAAAAAAATTTACAAAGCATTAAAATTAAAATAAATAAAAAAAAAATAAGGATGAAATTCAAAACAAATATAAATTGAAGAAGACAACTTAATTCTTAAAGACTTTAACACAAATACCAAGAATTAAGAAAAAAAAGAAGGATAGAAAAAAAAAACTCATGGACACCTAACTTGCCCAACACACCACCTTAAAAGTTGAGCCACAACCTTGCGCTTTTCAGATGAGATGGCGATCGGATTTTTTTTATCATCAAAATTTTCCTCACGCACCTTTATAATAAAAGCATGGAGGACTCTGAAGTGCTGATGTATATGTTGCATACGTCATTATATTTTATTAATTTATTAATATTTTTATAAGACAAATTATGAAAAAGTATTCAAGGACATATCATTATTACAAAAAAAGCGATGAGACAAAGATGAAAATGCCTTTCAAGTCATTCTTAACTTTTGAAAAGTAAAAGGATAAGTATATAATTTTAGGGCGCAAATAAAATATTGTACATGATGGGACCTTTGGTATCTTCAATAATTTAACTATCTCACACATCACATAAACCCAGCTACTACTATGAGAGCCCCCCACAAATTTGTTTTTGGAGACAAAGATCTTTTCATTTATTAATTCCACCGTACCCATGAATTATTTATTTCTCCTCAACCCTTCTCTATCAACAACAAAAGAAAACAGTAGCTATTAAAGAGACCACACAGCGAAGAAATATTCTCTGATGATGACTTTTGCCCACCAACTATTGACATGTTCCTCATTTTCTATGGCAATCAAGCTATTGGTATTGTGAACTAATGTTTTTTCTTTGGTTTCAACCAGAAACGATTCAAAAATCTCAAGCATTTTCTATGGAATTCAAGCATGTTCATGTCCTAATAATTTCTTTTGGTATACAAAATTTTTTCTATGTTTTTTGCCAGGCTTCATTTTGACAACTATTAGTGATTTGCCCAAGACTCTGCTAGCACACCTTAAATTCTTCCAATTGAAAGTTCAGGATGCTCTGTTACTATTCTCTTGCATCCATATATAGGCACACACATATATCTGATGATGACTATTTCGTATCTTGTGCTGAGGCAATAAGCGTATACAAGGTAACAAAGCAAAGCAAGATTCGGGAGCTGTCTTTCACACCTTTTCAATTGTCTTTAAACAGTTTTCCAACTAATGTTGTTGCTATACCGACGACATTACGGATGGAATATATAGAATTTTTTTTATAAAAAGCGGTTCGATGACATGGAAGTTTTTGCGGGCGATTTTGCTAACGGAATTACCGAGGGATGCAAACTAGGATCTCCATATAGTGATGTCACCAATTCACCGTCAACATTACTGATGGAATCACCGACGAAAGTATTCTGTCGGTGATTTCATCGGTAAAAATTAATATATCACCACTTTGCTGACCTTCTCCTCCCCTATTTCTCCTTCTTCTTCTTCATCCCAACTCTCCCCTCCTAAACTGTAAACAACCCCCCCTAAAAATATCACATTCTTCTTAACACAAGTCATCTTTTTTTAACTTTTATGGTTACAGCATCCGTGTTCTGATTTATTGTGGATTTTATCATTTGTTGTAAGTAAATCTATCTTTTTAATTTTAACATTTAAATGTTAATTTTATTATTATTTTATTTTTTTAGTATATGTATTTTGTTAATGTATGTACATGTTTTATTGTTATTTCTCAAACAAACTTGAAGTATGAATGTATAATTTTGTACTTGTTATGATAATTTGTTTTAGATTTTGTAAAATTGTATTTGTTTGTAAATTGTTGAAACTTTGTTGAATTACCGAATTAGATGTGCTGTGATAAATGATTAATAGCTTGTGTAACGAGTCCATTTTAATTTTTATCAATGCTATTGCGGAGTTGTAATTTATGTAAATTTATATGTGTAAATTTGTATTGACGTTGATAATTGATAATGAATATTTATGAGAAGTTTTAATTAATTTGTTGGATAATGTCGAGGTAAACCAATATTTTTGCAAATTTATTTACTTAACATAGTTAATTAATATATGTTATCATCATAATTTATAAAGGTTCGATACAAGTCATGGATGTATCAAGATTCATCCCAAGAATTGCGGAGGATGAATTATAGTAATGGGGTTTAGGATTTTATTAATTTCGCAACATCTATTCCTAGAAATTTACTGGAGGTGGTATAAGGTGTCCATGCCGGCAGTGTAAAAATAAAAAAGTATCTACATTTAGATGTTGTAATAATGTTTCTTCTACACAAAGGGTTCATAGAAAATTACCTATGTTGGTATGCACATAGAGAACTTTTGTTCATAATGAGAGCATGGTAGAAAGGGTGGTTGGGTCAACTTCTACTGCTAACAATGCGCATAGAGTTGCAAATGACAACAGTAATCCTTACAAGCATATGGTTATAGATGCAATGAGAATGAATCAAGATAATGCCAGCCAATTTCTAATCGTAGAAGAAGAACCTAATGCAGATGTAGCTAGGTTTTCTTTGTTGGCAGAGTCGAAAAGGATGTTGCACCCCCATGTCTTTCTCATGAAGAATTGCATGATATTGTATCAGAGTACGGTGACATTATGTTTGGTTTCCAATCAGGTAAGCAAAAGTTTCCTAGTTTTGGTTTGACCCATAATTGGGTAAAGCGAAGTATTTTTTGGGAGGTTCTTTATTGGAAGACCAATCTCCTCCACCATAACCTTGATGTCAAGCACATAGAAAAGAATGTGTTTGAGAACATTTTCAACACCATCATGGATGTGAAGGGGAAGACAAAGGACAACATTAAGGCTAAATTGAATATAGCTTTGTTCTGTATCCTTGAAAATATGGAGTTGGTTTTTGATGGGTCACGGGTTGCAAAACCAATAGCAAGCTTCCTGCTAGAGAAAAATGCACAACTGCTTGTCTATAATAGGCTTAATAGTCTGTGTTTTCTTGATGGACATGTCTCTAACATATCAAGGTTGGTTAATATGGAGGAATGTAGATTGTATGGAATGAAGAGTCATGACTGCTATGTGTTTATGCAAACACTCATTATATTAGCTTATCATGATTTGTTGCCAAAAGGGATATGGGATGCATTCACGAAGATTAGTCATTTCTTTAGAGATATATGCTTGAGTAAGTTGAAAGTTGATCACATTGAGAGGCTTGAAACAAATATCATAGAGACAATATGCAAAATTGAGATGATATTCCCTCCTTTTTTAACTCAATGGAGCATCTACCAATATATTTACCGTTTGAGGCAAACATTAGAGGACCGGTCCAGCATAAATGGATGTATCCATTTGAACGGTTATATATTATAGTTGCAATGTAATTCATATATAAAAGTACTTTCTTTGTTTTTATTAATTGAATTTTTTTTATTAATTCCATATAGGTGCCTGATCAATGTTAAGAAAAAGGTTAAGAACAAGGCGCATATTGAGGCTTCAATATGTGAGGCCTATATTGTTGAGGAGATCTCAACATTTATCTTGTACTATTTCGAACCTCATTTAAGAACGAGAATAAATCGCGTTCCACGGCATGATGATGGTGGTGAAGTACCTTCCAGTGGGAACATGTCAATATTCTCCAATCCTAGACGACCCACACCTAAAAATGCTGTAAAGGGAATTTGTTTGAAATAAAGTTCAGACAAGCACACAATTATGTTATATTTAACTGTGATGAGCTGAGACCTTTTATTCAGTAAGTATATCATAAAACTCATATAATTTTGAAAACCTTGAAGGTAACATCGACAATATTTACTGTCCAATAACTCACAGCTGACCAAATCCCAAATCTTTCAATTTCAAGATGAACAATTTGCGATGCGGTTCCAAACACATGTAAATAATATCACAAACTCATTATCTCTTGCAAAGTTACTGCATGTCATTGTAGAATTCTTGTTTACTGTTCGTTGTTGTACATGATATACAAGGTGTATCATTAAGGAAGGAGTGCTGCTATTTCATTGTCTTTACTAAGCCTGGGCCCTGAAAGAAAATTTAAGTGCTACAATAGGTATTTTGTTAATGAATATGTGTTTCATACTAAAGAATATGGGTATGGAAGAAAGACATATAACAACGGTGTTTGTGTTAAGGGATCGACTTGTAGTGAGTTTAAAGTTGACTACTATGGTAAATTAGAAGAGCTCGTCGAATTGCAATATCATAGCGAGTAGAATATAGTGTTTTTATTCAAATGCTATTGGTATGACATCGCTGATAGAGGAATCAGAGTAGATCCTCACTCTGGTCTAGTCGAAATCAACTCAAAAGTTAGACTCTGCATCGTAAATAATGTCTTTGTTTTCACAAAGCAATGTCAACAAGTTTATTACATATACACCCTTTCTTTTAAAAAGGACCAATCAAGTGTTGATTGATAATTCATTTTAAAAACAAAACCTAGGGGTTCTGTCGAGGTTGTTCAAGATGAGAACGAAGACACAAGTTGAATGTTGTTCTAAGCTCTATCGGACAAGCAAATGTCGATGAAGATGATGATGTTATCCACATTGAAGATTGAGATGGAGGTGATGACGATTTAATTGACAACGAAAAAGAAGACAATTCTGACTAAATATCAGAATACAAAAGTGTAAAGCATTTTTTTATAATGTAATATTATGGATGATATTTTGTAACACAAAATATTTATTTTATAATTGTTCACTGTTGTTATTTTTCTGTGCGGCCAATTTGTAATTTAAGTGTTTGTAGGAGGATAAATAGGCAATACAAACACAATATGTCATGAACAATGCACAATCACTAACGGATTTCCAAACGAACATAGTCCCTCGATATTTTACAGAGAGTTGAAAAATATTTACTGCATATGCCACTATCACCGATGCTGATACCGACAGATATATTCTATTGGTATTTTACCGAGAGTAAAATATTTTCTGCACATGTCATAATCACTGACGTCTCTACAAATGAATATACTCCATTGGCATTTGTCGGTGCAGTTCACACTTACCGACAGACTATGCAAATTCCAAAGTGCTAGTATTAATGCATCTCTGACCGCGTGTATATGCCAACGGACTGTGAAAATTTTGGAGGGTCATTTAAAAATTTTAGTGTAAAATTTAAAATTTACCGACGGACGTTTGAAAATTCACCGATGGAATAATTAAAAATAATATTATTTAAATAGTCCATCGGTGATGTCGTCGATAAAACTGCAGAATAAATCCCGGTGACGGCCCTGCCTTTTCAAGTGCGGTTTCACAACGGAATCAATTCACCCGCAAGTACTAAGCACTTTGGAAGGACAACCTTTCAATGTAAGCTTGTTTCGAATTTAATTTTTTTTAATTATAACATAATTTATGAACAAGTAATTAATATTTCATTAATTTAATTTATTTTCAGATTCACAAACATTGAGGCCGCTCGAGTAATAACATCGACATTTAAATCATCGATAGAGATTCCATTATTTTAATGGAATCAGGTTTCCAAACATCCTGAATGGAGACCTTATATCGATGCATGGTTTCGAAGATTTCAGGTTGGTGTTAAGTTCTAATTTCCAGCTTATTTTTAATAAATTATTATTATAATTGTAAATGAATTATTATTTTTATTTTAAATAAATTATTTATACATATCACAAATTTAAGTGGGACAGCGCGTATGACAATTTTGTGAGGAGGGTGTGGGAAAATCACGTGGCAACTAGGTAATATAAAAAACAATAAGATATTTTTTAGAAACAATTTATGTTTTAAAATCTAATTTGTCACTATGAAAGTAGGTTGTGTGATTTTTTGTAAGAATCACAAAGAAAGCCAAAAACATACGTGAGAGATAACAGTCTCTAAGGCTACGTCTCTTGGACATGAGCCGAGCCCAATAGAGCTATTTGTAGAGACGCACGTACGAAGTAAAGACTGCCAAAAGGGGGTGCAACACTTTGTGGACAACCGTGCTTAACACTTTGTGGTATGTTCATTCAACCATTTTATTTTGTAAGTTATTATTTTCTTGAATTGAATATGATGATTGTTGTAACCCAATTTTGACCCATTGGCTTTTTAATTTAATTTTACTGGGTTTAAAATGTAAAATTAAAAGATTAGAGATTTATTTTGATGAAAAGTGTGATTTGTCAACTTGTGTAAAAACTAGGGACTACAATGTGCTTTTGTCGTTCTATCCTTATCTTCAAGATAATCCATGTCTTCAAGATAATGATAGTTATCTACTTTCAAATTTGATTCTTAATCAAATTCAAACTTCAAAGAAGAGAATGAGTGTGATTGAAACTTTGTTTCTTACACGCGAAGGGACTTTGACACTATAAATACAAATCACAGTGTATGCACAAAGAGGGGGAGACGATATAGAGAAAAAAATAGAGAAAAAAACAAAGGAGAAAAGCAGAGAAAAAACAAAGGAGAAAATCAGGGGAGACGACATAAGTGAGAAAATAAAGGACAAAATCCACAAAAAAAAACCAAGAATAGAGGGAGGAGAGACTGAAAAGAGGAGGAGAAGGAGAACATTCTCCAGCCAGTGCCTGCACTGTCACCTTCACCTTCTCCTTCGGCTTCACCAGATAAAGTCTTCTTCTTATCTCTGTTTCTGTGTAATTGTTGCAAGAAAACAGTGCGAATGTAATTTAATTACCTTCCCACTGTGCAATGCATGCATGGGTTGAGCCACGCATGCCTGCTGCACAGCCGGGTCACTAGCTTGGGGCCAGTGACCAAGCTAGGTTGGCTGGGTCTAGCCCAACCCAAGTTGCGTGGGCTAGACCCAGCCCCCCAAAAAAAGAAAAAAGAAAAGAGAGTGGGCCGGATCTGGGCTTTAGGCCCAGCCAGCCCAAATTATGTTTATTAAGGGTGTGTTTGGCAAAACACAGCCGAGTCACTAGCTTGGGGCCAGTGACCAGGCTAGGCTGGCTGGGTCTAGCCCAACCCAAGTTGAGTGGGCTAGACCCAGCCCCCCAAAAAAAGAAAAAAGAAAAGAGAGTGGGCCGGATCTGGGCTTTAGGCCCAGCCAACCCAAATTATGTTTATTAAGGGTGTGTTTGGCAAAACACACCCTTATGCCTTGGCCATAATTTTTATGCCCATTTTAGTTTGATATTTGGCCAAACGAGCTCCTTTTCAATATCAGAAAATTCCAAAAAAAAATTAGGGATATTTGTTGATTTATTTGTAGCCCCCTCACATTTTGATTTATATTTTTTTCTTTTGTGGCCTACTATTGTTAAATACAAAGATGTCGTGTAATGTTTTTTTTTTTCATCTAAAAAGGACAAATAATAATAAAGGATAAACAAGAAAAAAATGACATTGAAAATTTCTTCTTCAAATTCATTTTTTGCGAAAATATTCACTGACGCAAAAGTCAGGAGTTTTGTATTATTTGGATTTGTGCGATATTTACCAACGCTAGAGTTGGATATATTCACAGGAATTGTTCACTAACGCTAGAGTTAGGAACATGAAAGGAAGAATAAAAAAGGGGAAAAGGAGAACAAATTCTTAAGCAATTTTAGAAAAAACTAACAATGCAGTCTGCCTTAGGTAGGATGCTTAGGAGGTAATAGCATCTTCCCTTTTGCATAACCAGTCCCACACTATAAAATCTCTGTTGACCAGTTAGGGTTCCTAGTGACCATAATACTAGGTGGCTACTCCTTGAACAAGACATTTTCCCCTAAAAGAATAAGATGCTAAATTTCTTTTCTTTTTTCCAATAGAGTGATAATTTTTTAACGGGTCACCGCGATGTCCGGTTGTGACAATGATTTCTTTTTTAATTTCCAAGAGAACTATAATAGCCAGTTGAGGGAAAGATAAAAATCGGGTGTACGACCTCTCCAACACTACGATTGAGAACTTGCGGGCGACCCATGGTGTCTCAACCGTTAGGAGCTTCCAATCAATATCGAGCACCCAGTCTAAGGAGTTCATGGCCTTGAAACAATAATACGAGCAACTCTCGACAGATTATGAACAACTCCGCCAAATGGGCATGGACATTAGATCACATACGGATGATATATGTGCACCCTTTTTTTAGCCGTTTGGTCCCATGAACGACCAGCCTCCTCCTCTAGCTCCACCATTGTTCTAGTTTAATTTTTTTTGGAAACACATTAAATTTGTAATGAATATTATTTAACTTAATTTTTATATTTTAAATGTTTCATACAATTTTATTTGCATAATTGGTTTTTATTTTAACTATTAATTTATATAATTTTTTATTATTTATTCTAATTAATTTTTAATTTTTTAAATCACAACTAACGGATTTCTAGATGGACGTAGTCCGTCGTCATTTTACAGATAGTTGAAAAATATTTACTATATATGCCACTATCACCGATGTTTATATCGACGAACATATTCCATCGATATTTTACTGAGAGTTGCAAAATATTCACGGCATATGCCACACTCACCGACAAAATAATTTCGTCGGTGAATTACCACTGGAAATATAGACGGAATTATTTCATTGGTATATTTCCAAGGAGATTTTTTTTGCGCATTTTCCGTTTGTAAAACCATCTATTTTTTATTACTTTTTTCACTAACAGAATGTGGAATTACTGACTAACGCTATGTTGACAGACGTTGTATGTTGAGGTATTAGTTGGAATAGTTTCATTGCTAAAATTGTTAAATGTTGTAGTGATGTCAATCGCAACTCGCATGTCACAAAAGGTATCTTTGACTCCTTTAACAAAGACATCCTATGATAGTTCATTTTATCAATAACTCTCTTCCCCAAAAAAAACAACAATACACACAATCACAAATAATCAATTTTTGAGCATCAAAATACAATTCACATAAGCAATACATAGCTACGTTATGAATCAATATGTTGAGTCATTCAAATATAACTAAGTCAATATCATAAAATAATTTAAAATAAAACAAAATCTAAATCAAACTCTGGATCTTATGGATTTTGAATTGACCCGCAAGATATTATATTTATGTTAAGCCATATTTAGTATTATGTTCCAAGCCTTTACAACTCATCCTTATTGTTTTAAAATTAGGTCAAAATGTGTTTTGATATTCACTCTTGGTATTTAGAGTAAATGGACTCATCATGGATCATTACATTGTATATTAAAAGTCTTAGTTGTTTCTTTTGATTTTAAATAAAAAAACAAGTCTTAAAAATATCTAAGTCCAATATTGTCTAAAGTATTTGTGCCACTAGATCTCACCACTAAGTAGATTAACCCATAATAGTTAATGCTTGGATATTTTAGGATAAGGGTACAAAACTCTTATTCAGTAAAAATTACGAATGAACCCTGGTACTATAGGATAAATGAACTTGAATAGGGCATTATCCCATAGATCACCATTGCATAAACAAATTGTTTAGCGACATCCCATCCTAGGATTTGAATTGGGTTTAATGAACCTAACATAGACACATCCAATTATTCACTAACATGGATTTATAAACTATTAATAATCACGGGTCAAGATCTGGAGTAAATAGTGATAGAAATATCAATTCATCAAACAAATTAGAAGTAACAAAAATAATCAGAACTTTAGAACGGATAGGAATAAAATCTACCATAGGTTTAATTCATTGCAGTAGATCCATGTAGATACACCATCGGTAGTTTGGGCACAACATACTATTAGGGATAAAAAACAAGTAGCAATGAAATTTACTATAGGTATGATACTTTAAGGTGATAATATATTTTCTTTAGCATTACAAGTCCCTTATCTTAGAACTCTGAAGACTAATTAGAGTTTTCAAATGACCATAATTTATGTGGATCAGCCAACGAACACCAATACGTATCTATTACATGTTCTAAATGGACCAATTACAAGATCCAAAATAAAAGCATTGAAAGAAGCATTAAATAGATGCTCTGTTACTATTCTCTTGCATCCATACATATATATAGACACACAAACACATGTAGTTTTATGTGTTCCTTTTTTTAGTCCTTATTCTTGGTCAATGTGGATATCACTCTTTGGTTGTAGCATGCAACATGACCTCCCAGTGGTTAAACTATCCATCCACCATGTATTTTTATATGTTCCTTTTCTTTTTGGTCTTTATTCTTTTGATTTTTTTTATGTTTTTTCCTTAACCCTTCTATAAAATTTTTATTTGTTTTTCCAAAAAAAATAATTTTCAAATTTCCACCGAAAAATACTAATAAACATGGGTAGGATAAAAAAGAAAAGAGAGAAAAAATGAATTTAGGGAGTAGTTATCACAGGGATAACCCTACAAAAAGAAGAGTAGAACCAATCACAAAGCTCAAGGCTTAATATATCAATGTCAAATTATGAAAATGAAAAGAAAACAATTTTTAAAACTGATTTAAAAAAAAGACTGAACTCAAACAAGGAAAATAATTGAAACTGGTAGACTAGATCATGAGACTAGGACTACCTTATAAAAGGCAAACACGAAAAAATTATAAATCAAAATTTTCAATTATAAAAAATAAAAAAAATAAAACAATGAGGACTAAATCTTTCACTATAAATAATTGAAAAAAACTAATCAGGGATTACAAAATAAATGAAGAAAATGAGCAATGAAAAAAATGAGAACCAAAAATTGAAAAAAAATGAATTAAAATGACAAAATAAAAATAAATAAATGAAAAGGATAAAAAATAAAAAAAAATGATGATTAGATTGGATACAAAAAATAAATTAAACTAAATGCGAAGAGATGAAATTGAAAAAAACAACTTTACGAAGTATTAAAATCAAAACAAATAAAAATCAAAAGAATAAGGACCAAACTCAAAACAAATACAAATTGGAAGACACAACTGAATTCTTAAAGGCTTGACACAAATACCAAGGCCTAAGAGAGAGAACAGAAGGGTAGGAGAAAGAAAACTCATGGCTGCCTGACTTGCCCAACACGCCAGCTTAAAAGTTGCGCCACAACCGTGTGCTTCAGATGAGATGGAGATGACGATTAGATTTTTTTTTCATCAGAATTGTCCTCATGCGCCTCTATAATAAAAGCATGGAGGACTCTGAAGTGCTGATGTATATGTTGCACATGTCATTATATTTTATTGATTTATTAATATTTTTATACGACAAATTATGAAAAAGGATCCAAGGACATATCATTATTATAAAAAAAGCGAGGAGATAAAAATAAAAATACCTTTCAAGTCATTCTTAAATTTTGAAAAGTAAAAGGATAAGTATATAATTTTAGTGCGCGAAAAAAAAAATTATTGTACATGATGGGACCTTCGGTATCTTCAATAATTTAACTATCTCACACAACACATGAAACCCGACTCCCGTATCGGAGTCCATGCAAACCCCACAAATTTGTTTTTGGAGACAAAGATCTTATCTTCCACAGTACCCATAAATTATTTATTTCTCCTCAACCCTTCTCTATCAACAACAAAAGAAAACAGTAGCTATTAAAGAGACCACACAGCGAAGAAATATTAAATTGTATCTTCAATAATTCCACTATCTCACACCGCATAAAACAAGATTCACGTATCAAAGTCATGAAAAGCCATGTTGGAGCTTTTGGTAAGTTATCATAACACAAGTAAATTTTTTTTTTGAAAATTTAGTATAGTTGAGAGTATTATAACTGTCTTGTACATCACGTGATTCACGAATGTCATTTGAACCTCTACTATTGCAAATACAATCTATAACTTGCTAATTATAAATGTCAATTGCAACTCGCGTGTTGTATAAGAAGGTATTTTCAACTTCTTTAAATAAGGTATCCTGGGATAGTTTATTTTGTTATCAACTCTCTTCTTCAAAAAAAATTGCTTATATATGAAATTTCAGTACTTGGATAGTCCTCTTAATTAATAATTTATGCATGTGATATGAGATGGAGATTGAGAATCAAGATTTATCCTAAGTATATTGTCGAATGAATAAAATGATTGAATGTACCAATCATGGATGTGATTATGGGTGGGATGTGATTATAATTGTGTGCAGGATAAATTGTCAATAACTTGGGATCTCCCGGTATAGGGGAGACTCTGCCGACGAAATTTCGGTGAATTTAACAAAAAAAATTGCTCCATTTGCCCTTTATGTAGGAGTTAAACAAATATATATTGATTGAAATTTTTTTGAGGTTGTTACATTTCATCTGATGATGATTGGATAACCAAGGGAGAAAAACATTCAAACATTGATTTTCTTGGTGCTATTGACAGTGCGACACGAAGAAAAAATGGTAATGAAGATGAAAGTGATGAAGAAGAAATTCCTAATGATGCTGAAATGGAGAGTCATGGTAGTGAAGAAGATTTGGAGATTCAAATTGATGATATTGGTGGTGGTACTAGTAGTAGCACTAATGTTCATAATATTGGTGTTGGTACTAGTAGTCACACTAATAATCATCTTGATACTAATGATATTGATAAATGTGTGAGGAAAAATGAGGAAGATGAAGGCAATGAAGCTGGTTTTAGTTTACATGACACACTAGCTAGCAGATTGTTTGTTTTAAATTTGTTAATTATTAGTTAATGAAAAATTATTTAAATTATGTATGAATTTTTATTTGAAGCATGTATTTTAAGGTGTGTAAAATCTAGGCAAAGAATGTGAAAAAGTAGAAAAGAGAAAACAGAAGGGAATGAATTCTTGGAAGGAAGAAGAAGAATTCTATACGTCTAAACAATCTGCATACAGCATTTTTCTTTTTATTCTCTTATATTTCTCAGAGTACATGAATACATATATATACACATATTCTAACTAACTTTCTCAACTAACTTAACAGTTATAACTAACTTTGTAACTGTAATTACATATATACAAAGAAAACAGAATAAAAACAGAATGGCTGATCTCTAGCCTTCTATAGACGTTGGTTCTTCTGCAGGCTTGCCTTTCTCTGCAGCCTTGATGTGTTTTATGTTTTCTTTGTGCATGTTGATAGACTGCTGTAGATTCCAATATCCCCCCTCAAGATGAGAATGAATATTTACCATTCCCATCTTGCTAAGGATAGGATGAAGGGTGAGATAACCAAGCGGTTTGGTGAGTGCGTCAGCTAATTGAAATCTGGAAGGGATGTGAATGATTTTAAGCAATCCCTCCTGTAATTTTTCACGGACAAGATGACAGTCAAGTTGTATATGTTTAGTGCGTTCATGATGGACCGGATTTGAGGCAATTTCTGAAGCAGGTTTGCTGTCAGTGTACAGTAAGGCAGGCTGAGAGTGTGGTATGTGGAAATCGGCCAACAAATAAATCAGCCATTGAAGTTCACATGATGTAGTTGCCAAAGCTCGATATTCAGCTTCTGCTGAGGACCGACTGACAGTAGGTTGTTTCTTGGATTTCCAGGAAATGAGTGAATCTCCAAGAAAAACTAAATATCCTGTTACACTTCTTCTAGTATCAATGCAACCTCCCCAATCACTGTCAGAATAGGCTTTTAAATGGAAGGTAGAATCGGCTTTGAGAAGTAATCCTTGACCTGGTGTTGCTTTAAGATACCGAAGGACTCTCTCTGCAGCTTGCAGATGCATTGTATGAGGATTAGACATGAACTAGCTGAGTGTTTGGATGGCATATAATAAGTCTGGGCGTGTGAGTGTGAGATGGAGAAGTCTGCCAATTAGTCTACGATAAGATGCAGGATCAGACAAGGGAGGGCTAGCATTATGGGCACTAAGTTTCAATGTGGATTCCATAGGAAAACTAACTGGTTTAGCTCCAGAAAATCAACTGTCTGCTAGTATATCTAAGGCATACTTTCTCTGACAAAGAACAATGCCTTTGGAAGATTTAGCAACCTCAATGCCTAGAAAATACTTCAGCTTTCCCAAATCTTTGATAGGGAAGGTCGTGCGAAGATACTGTTTAACTTTATTGATTGCTGTAAGAGTGTTGGAAGCAATGATTACATCATCAACATAGATTAACACTGCGATGAAGTCGTTGGGGGTTTTTCTGATGAAGAGGCTGGAATCTAATTTTGCTTGTAGAAATCCAAAATGTAATAGAGAGGTAGATAGCTTGGAGAACCATTGTCTGGAAGCTTGTTTCAAGCCATATATGCTCTTTTTGAGCTTGCAGACTCGAGGATCATTAGGATTGGAGTAACCAGGTGGCAATTGCATAATACTTCCTCATGTAAGTCGCCATGCAAGAAAGCATTGTCCATATCAAGTTGATGTAAATGCCAATTGTTGACAGCAGCTATAGTGAGAAGAACTCTGATTGTTGTTATTTTTGCAATAGGAGAATAAGTGTTAAAGAAATCGATTCCCTCTTGTTGTGTGTATCCCTTAGCTACCAATCTGGCCTTGTATCGTTCAACCTGTCCATCAGCTTGGAACTTCACTTTGTATACCCACTTACATCCAATGGCAGATTTATTCTGAGGTAGAAGTACTAAATCCCAAGTTCTGTTTTGCTCAAGAGCTATAATTTCATTAGTCATAGCATGTTGCCCATAAGGAATAGAGCTAGCTTGTTTATAAGTCGTTGGTTCAAAAACAGATGAAACAGAAGAAGTGAAAGCATGTTGTTGTAAAGATAATTTGGAATGAGATAAGAAAGAGAAGATCGAGTATGGCTTATCAGGAAGGGAGCAATCAGAAGAGCTTGGAGCTGCTGAAGGAATCTGAGCCATATTTCCATAGTAATACTGCTTTAAGTAATTGGGTGGATGTTTAGTCCTTTCAGACCTTCTGAGTTGTGAAACATTGTTTTGAGTTAAGGGAGGAACAGAAGTTTGTGAAGGCACGGTTGCAGGAATAACAGAATTGTTAGTAGTGGACGAGGGTGGTATACAAGCTAATGAATCAAAATTTTGAGGATAATTAGGAAACACAAGGGGTGTATGGAATGTGTTTGGAATAGATGGGAATGTGGATTCATAAAAAACAACATTGCAAGACACAAAGGTTTTGCATGTTGACAAGTCAAGCACTTTGTAACCTTTAGTGTGGGGAGGATACCCAAGAAAAATGCATTTCTTTGCTCGTGGTTGAAATTTTCCTCTATTTTGTGTGAGTGTGCTAGCAAAACATAAACAACCGAACACCCTGAAGTGATTGTAAGTCGGTGGTTTGTTAAATAGAACCTGATATGGTGTTTGATTTTGGAGAGTGAGTGAAGGAGTGCGATTGATTAGGTGAGTGGCTGTGAGAATGCAATCCGTCCAGTAAGTTAATGGTAGTTGGGATTGAAACATGAGAGATCTAGCTACATTTAGTAAGTGTTGATGTTTCCTTTCAACCCTTCCATTTTGTTCAGGTGTTTCAACGCAGGTTAATTGATGAATGATGCCATGTTCTTGATAAAAAGTAGGCATATTAAACTCTTGTCCATTTTCTGATCTGAGAGTCTTAATCTGGGTGTTGAATTGAGTATGAACATAGGCTAGGAAGTTGCTAAGAAGACTTCTAGTTTCAGATTTGGATTTCATTAAAAATAACCAAGTGAATCGACTGTAATCGTCTACAATGGTAAGGAAATACTGATAACCAGAATATGAAGTAACAGAGAAGGGTCCCCAAATGTCAATATGAATTAAGTGAAAAGCCTGCATGGATTTATTCATAGACAAGGAAAAGGGCAGCCGTTTTTGTTTAGCTAAGGGGCAAATTTCACAAATAGAATTGCTGGTAATGGTTACTGAAGGATCGATTTTGCTCAGAAGAGTGATTTTGGAAGTAGGAATGTGGCCTAAACGTAGATGCCAAAGATTAGTGGCAACAGTACATGACTTGATCAATGATCTAGGAGGTAAGCATTTGGTAGATTGATCAGGAGGTTTGTGAAGATGGTATAGGCCAGATTCAGCTTCAGCAAGCCCAATCATCCTCCATGTGCTTAGATCCTGCAAGATACATTTCGTGTGAAGAAAAAACAAGCCAAAAGTGTTATCAGCAGTTAATCTTGAAACAGAAATAAGATTGATATTAAAGGATGGAACATAAAGGGCTTTGTGTAAAATGATGTCAGGAGAGAATTTAACCGTCCCAGTGAAAACAACAGGTACATTTTCACCATTTGGCAGATGAACTTTGGACTGAGTTTTTGGCAGAACAATGGTTTCAAAAAGTAGGGGGTTACAAATCATGTGGTCTGTTGCTCTTGTATCAAGGATCCAAGTAAATTTGTTCTGGGGTGAAGAAATGGTATGACATGAAAAGGATATACCTGATGTAGATACTTCCTGAGTAATGTTGTTTAGCTTTGAGTTGGAAATGCTATCTGCAAGAGTGAGTGGATTCTGCATTTACTCTTGAGAGAAAACAATGTTGGGAGTGTCAAGATGTTGCTCCAAGACAGCAGTATTATGTGCAGTGGGTAGCTTTTGAAGATTTTTGTTGGCATACGGCATGGTGGCAAATCTTTTCCCTTTTGGCCCCTTCCATCCAGGAGGATATCCAATAACCTGGAAACATTTATCAACAAGATGTCCTGGATATCCACAGTGGGAGTAGGTTGCCTTAGTTTTGCCTTTTTGTTTAGCAAAATGTGTAGCATATGTTGAACCTAATCTGGAGTTTGGAATATGGTATTGTTCAGCAACCATTGCTTGTGAGTCAATGGGAATCCCTACCATATTTGTCAGGGACCTTTGACTCTCTTCTTGCAGAAGTAAAGAAAAGACTCTGCCTATAGATGGCAAAGGAGTTTGGAGTAATAACTGGCTTCTTACTGCTGAGTAAGAATCATGGAGTCCTACCAGAAATTTCATGACATAATCTGATTGTTGTCGATCTGTTAGGTGCTTTAGAATGTTGCATGAACATGAATCAAGATTTCCACATTTGCAGTTTGGGATTGGACGATAACTGATGTATTCATCCCATAAAGCTTTGAATTCACTGAAATATTCTGTGACAGATTTTGAGTTCTGAGAAATGGAACTTAAAGATTTCTCCAAACTGAAGACCCTTGGTCCATCACTTCTCAGGTATCTAACTCGTAATTCTTCCCAAATGTCGAAGGCTGTTGTGAAATAAAGAAGACTGCTGCGAATATCTTTAGCAATGGAATTCATCAGCCATTACAAAACCAGATTATTTGATCTTAGCCATGCCACGCGAAGAGATTGATTGGTGGTGATTGGTTGAACCAAAGAACCATCAATGAAGGCAATCATGTTTTTCACTGTTAAGGCAATTGTCATGGATCTACTCCATGCAATATAATTTTCACCAGTGAAAATTTCAGAAACAAGAAGTGCACCAAGGTTATCAGAAGGGTGCAGGTAGTAGCAACTGGAAGAATCGTCAGAAAGATTCAGAATAGTGGTATTGAATGAAGCATTATGTGCCGTAGAAGCATTTTCTTCAAGATGATCAGTCATTTTGAGGTTTTTGGAAGAAACAAGAAGATGATGGAAGGAAGGTTTTAGACCTCAAGAATCTTGAATTTTTCTGTTGATGATTAAGGAAAAAGATTTGAAACCAAAAATTGATTTTTTTTTCCAGCAATTTAGCTCTGATACCATGTAAAATCTAGGCAAAGAATGTGAAAAGGTAGAAAAGAGAAAACAGAAGGGAATGAATTCTTGGAAGGAAGAAGAAGAATTCTATACGTCTAAACAATCTGCATGCAGCATTTTTCTTTTTATTCTCTTATATTTCTCAGAGTACATGAATACAT
>Ga0325414_1002713_pt1 | contig 18073 bp, 18 predicted proteins | sample PopdelMetagenome_8_FD_206183 | JGI IMG/M metagenome (GOLD analysis project Ga0325414, IMG submission 206183) | Populus deltoides microbial communities from Bellville, Georgia, United States - Leaf-PdKOR-R3 | ecosystem: Host-associated > Plants > Phyllosphere > Phylloplane/Leaf | place: USA... | reverse complement strand
AAAAAAAATCCTTTGTACCAGAAAAACAAGGAACACAAGAAAAATAATCGATTTCTAATTTCAGCCAAATATAAAAATAAAAAACATCACGTATAATTCATTAGTGATTAATAAAGGAAACATTTGTTTTTTGGAATTCAGCCCACTTCTTAAAAATTTGATTTTTTTATTAATTTTTTTTATCTTTCGATTATTTTAGTATATTAATATTAAAAATAAAATTTTAAAAACAAAAAAATATTATTTTAATACAATTAAAAAAATACTTAAAAAAAATCCATGAAACGATTTCAAACAATATCAAACGAAATTGTCTTTCTATTTTTCTTTTGTTATATATGTGGAGCCCATGGTTGCCAGATGCATTGCTGGCTTTTATAGCCATCAATTTGTTCTGTTTTCTTTTATAGGGAGGCTTTTGTCTACTTCAGAAGAACAAAGCGAAGTTTTTTTCTCCACTTCTTTCAAATTCAATCTTCACACGCTGAAATTGAAAGAGCAAAAGGAAAAAAAACAACCCACCTTTCTATCACCGCTTCTTTCAATCATCTCGCTAAAAGAACCGAAAAGATTGAAACTTTAGTGTTTTCAGTGAAAAAAAACAGACAGCCTTCTTGTTTGTTTTTTTAGTTTTGATGGATCTTTAGATCTAACCCACATGTATTGTTTTGTTTACATTAGATCTCCATCCTGTTCATCTTGTTTAATTCAGTAGGTGACCAGAAACTGTATTGAGAGAGCTAATTTTTACTGTGAGTTTTGTATTATTATTGCTATTTTATTACCTATTTTTATGTATGTTTCGTACTTCATGTAAATGGTACTTGTTTTACTTCAATCTTTTTTCTTTGTTGAGTTCTTGAAAGTTGCTTTTTTTTTTTTTGGTCTACGCAGCCAAATCTTTGAAAAGGTTCAACTTTGATGTATGGAATGTCGAGTTAGATTTGACCCTTTTGATTTTTTTTTGCTGAACTTCATGTTTTTGTTCTTATGTGGTTTTTTGGGCAGTATTAGAATAAGTGTCGAGGTTGTTTGGTATTTAAGAACAGATGGACAAGGGGTTTTGATTTCAGACCTTGTTGCAAAATTTAGGATGGAAGTTGAATTCGTTTTATAATTGTTTTGATTGGATTCAATTACAGTGTTGGTTTTGCTTATGTATGCTTCCAAGTTTTGGCCTTCTTATAGTCTGTGACATGAATTGTTTGGTGTGCAGGAGGGCGACTGGTGAGATTTATTGGAGGTAGTGTTATTGCATCCAATTTGGATGTGGAGGAATTGGAGGCTGGCCCTGGTGAGATGAGGGATGTTATCAAGGTTGATAAACTTTTTGAGGGCCTGCTGGCTGCCATCCTCGGACCGTTACGTTCACACAGGTTCGGAAGCAGCTGGCCGGCAAGATGGGCTACTTTGGTACAAAGACACCGGACAGCATATGAATGGTGATTTCTCTATGGCTGTTGTGCAGGCCAATAATTTACTTGAGGATCAAAGTCAGATTGAGTCAGGTCCGTTGAGCACTCTTGATTCTGGTCCTTATGGCACGTTTGTGGGAATATATGATGGTCATGGTGGGCCGGAGACATCACGTTATGTCAATGATCATCTCTTCCAGCATCTAAAGAGTAAGAAACCTAATCCTTGTGAGCTTGGCATGGGATCGGTCTTGAGTATATAAACTGGATTGTCTTTTGGTTCGATCTGTTATTTTGGAATTTCATTTGATGCCTTAAGCTCAACATAAGCCCTGTAATCATTCAGTGGATGATAGTATTCATGTTTCAATTGGGTGGTTTAAGGTTGGGATTCTTATCGTCTTTCTGGTGATGGGCTTAATCTTGCAGGATTCACCTCTGAGCAACAATCCATGTCTGTGGATGTGATTCGGAAAGCATACCAAGCAACTGAAGAGGGATTTCTTTCTCTTGTCACCAAGCAGTGGCCTATGAAACCTCAAATTGCAGCTGTTGGATCTTGCTGTCTGGTGGCCGTGATTTGTGGCGGTATCCTCTACATTGCCAACCTTGGTGATTCCCGAGCTGTCCTTGGGAGGCTTGTCAAGGCAACTGGAGAGGTTCTTGCCATCCAGCTGTCATCAGAGCATAATGTGGCAATAGAATCTGTCAGACAGGAGATGCATTCTTTGCATCCTGATGATCCACAAGTTGTGGTTTTGAAGCATAACGTATGGCGTGTGAAGGGCTTGATACAGGTAAATTTGTTGCATGGGTATTGTTGTAGATGTTTTAAATGGCTAGCCTTTATACTTTACTACTTTGTTGGTATCTTGTGTTATCGTAAAATTCAAAGCAAGAATTAGATGCATGAATGCTATGAAGCATTGGAAATAGATTGAACTTGCTGTGTATGCCCTTCTTGTTAAATGTGGTTGCATCAAATGACTTTTTTGGGCTTTAGAATTCTAAGGTACACATGGTTATGGAATTTATGTTCCCTTGTTTAGAATTCATGGTGCCTGGTCGCATTTATGATAAATGGATGGAATACTTGCCTGCATTTGGAGCAAGTCAAATTATGCTGTAGAATTATCTGACAAGTGTTATCTGGGTGCTGATGGATCTGTAAGAGGTTCATGTTTTGCCTAATAATCTTGGGGAGATGTAGATTTTGGTTTTTGCTGTTGATGTATTGCTTTTTTACCCTTCTACAGTAAATTGCTAAGCTAACATGAGGTGGATTGAAGCCATCTTAGCATGGCTGCAAAAGAACGGAGGCTTTGGGTGGGATGGAGTTCTATGTTTATCATTGATTCCACATGATGGAAGATATAAAAAATCGCATGCTTTAGAATTTAGGATCTGAACAGGTGGAAAGCTTTCAGACATGGTAGTGCCTTGATGCAATAACAAATCAGATTGATTGATGGTACTTGTAGAAAACACAACATTGAAGCAGTTTCTCTATAATGAGGACATTGATTTCCAAGTAAATATTTAGGGTTCCATGAATGTTGGTCCTAACTTGGAATGAAGTAAAATAAATATATACCATGTTGACCATACTGAAAAAATAAAGACTTTTGCCATTGTCTATGTCAATTGCAATCATAGTTTTGTGTTTTCACAATGGCTATGAAGTACTGTAATTCAGTTTCTAATGTGGATCTTAACGTGGTATCATATTGTGACTAATATACCGCAGATTTCTAGATCTATTGGCGATGTATATCTAAAGAAGGCTGAATTCAACAGAGCGCCGCTATATGCAAAGTTCCGTCTTCGTGAACCTTTTAAGAGGCCTATTTTAAGCTCTGAACCTTCAATTTCTGTGCATGAACTTCAACCTCATGATCAGTTTCTGATATTTGCTTCTGATGGGCTGTGGGAGCACCTTAGCAATCAAGAAGCAGTTGATATAGTTCAAAATCATCCCCGCAATGTAAGAATTTATTCAAGCATAAACTGGAGATTAACAAATGCTGCCTAGAAATGAATTTTCTTTCCTTTTTTTCTGCCAAAAAAAGGTTGTGGAATTTATTTTGTTGTCCTTTGCTTACCGCATTTCCATGTGAACCAATATACATGCTTCTCGCCTGAATTTATTTTGTCCTTAATTGCATCAATCTTTTCTTTTAACTAGTGTGCGGGAGAAATTTTTTTGCACATGCATTTCAATTGATGTACTTTAATTTTTATGAGTTTTGGCACGAATTATGCATCAGCTTGCTATTGCACACTCTCTGCCTCCTGTATTGTAGAATTTTGAAATTGGCATGCGACTTGAGGGGCAAGCATTTCATTGTTGGAATTGAATGATTTCTGATGACAGCAGTCATATTAAGTGCTATGTAAGGAAATCTCAAGGCAAAAATTGTAATCCAGTGGTCGCCTAATCTATGTACAGGGAATTGCTCGAAGGCTCATAAAAGCTGCATTGCAAGAAGCTGCTAAGAAAAGAGAAATGAGATACTCGGACTTGAAGAAAATTGACCGTGGTGTCCGTCGGCATTTCCATGATGACATCACAGTAGCAGTTGTATTTCTTGATGCAAATCTTGTGAGCAGAGCTAGCACAGTCAAAGGGCCTTCTGTCTCTGTCAGGGGAGGTGGGATTCACCTACCTGCAAAAACCCTAGTCCCCTGTGCCACTCCAATGGAGATTAATAGCACTTAAAGAAAGCTGGCACATAATACTGTTATACCATGGGCTGAACCTTCTCGGAACTTCCATGATGGCATCTGCTGCGATTTTCTAGAGATGGAGTGAAGAGGAGGTGATATCCTTAAATTAATTTTTTAATGTACAATGTAACATCTTAACTGGGGACATGTATTTTGTTTAGTTTCTGAGCACACGAGCTGAAAGAAAAGGAAAGAATTGGGGAAATCGAGGTGCAAAGTTGACATGGAAGGTTCCTTCTTGAGGACAAACTTCTTGATGCATTCAATGTACCCTCTTTCCCGCTCTTCATCTTGGAGTCTTTGTTGTTTCTGTAAATTATGTGAAACAGATGCCCCAAAGCATATGTACCTGCGTTTTGCATGTTCTGCTTCCATTGACATTGTGAGCAGTAGCCGACTCTTGTATTCTGTGACTTAGGAAACTGTTAGGCTCTATCCTGACACGCATTTAGCCCAACAATCATTGAATTCGCCCCCGGCGCTCCCTTCCCTTTTCTTTGTAAATACCTGGGAATTATGGAACTGAAGGCTGGCAAAATCACGTGTCTGAGAACGGAGAAGCATGGAGAGGGGCAGGGCAGTGCATTTAATCCAGAAATTAATGACAATCAATAATGACTCCTCCAAATGGCCAAATCTACAGAATGCCCTAAAAAAAACAGAACTGGAATCTACCCCCCTGGTTGCAGTGAAGGTTCTCCGTCCACTTGGATGGTTAGTTGTCAGACAAATGAATGAATCAGGCATCAGATTCCGTTCCAACTCCGAAGAGAAGTCAGCACCATGAACCGGTTGGATCCGGTCATGACAATCGTGCGGGAACATAATAAAATAACGGCTGTGATTGCTGTGTTTCGTGAATGCATTAAAAACCCACAATAAATCTATATAATATATTTTTTCATAGGTTTGTAAAATATATATTGGATGTGTTAATTCATATAAACAATATATTATAACAATTAAAAGGGTCATCAATTATGAAAATGAACTTAAAATATAAAAACTATTCAAAAATTAATTTTAAAAGTCTTGTTTGAGGCGCATGGATCTAATACCGAGATATTCTACAATCATGTTTAAAAAAAAAAAGGGAAGAAAAAGAGAAAGGGAAAGCAGAGGATGAAGAAAATGATTTTCCAATTTACTTCATGGTATGTGGTGGCAAACAGTGACCAGAAAGGTGCTTCTCCTTAAATTAATATACCCCTGCAAATGCCTGGCGTTTACCAAACTGCGACGGAGATCAGACCTTCACACTGTCCGGCCACTGGTAGTGGTTCTCCACTTGCGAACTTTAATAGCAGCAGACAAACTTATTTACTGCTTGCCCTATTGGGCTGTTTTTCTTTTATTATTATTTATCCAATAGCCAAAGCAGATTCACATTAATCTAGAAGAGACCCTACACCATCACTAAATTGTCCCTTCGTTTCACTTTCAAGTGGCACAATTCTCAATACATCTATAGCCCCCACCCCCACACCCATTATTCTCTCTTGTCGAACTGTTCCGCCATTTTCTGCCTGCCAGACTGATATTGGGTGGCTTTTTTTTTTTTTTTCAAAGTAGCACAGTAATAAAATAACACTGTTTAAAATTTAATTAGAAAAATAGGATGGTTTAGTGAGTTATAGATAATATTTTTCTAAGATAATCATGAGCCGCAATTTTCATGATGTCTATAATTTTAAAGTCACAGGTGAGATAGATCAAGGGTATGAATTATACGTTGCTTCTGATAAATTTTGATTTTTTTTAATTAATTTTTTTTTATATTTTTAGATTGTCTTGATATGATATTAAAAATATATTTTTAAAAAATATATTATTTTTTATATGTTTTTAAATAAAAAACACTTTCAAATGCAACATTTACTATAGTCTCAAATAGGCCCTAATAGTGTATTTGTTTTTGCTTTTAAAAAGCGCTTTTGAAAATTTTAAAATTTGTTTACTTCAAATTAATTTTTTTATGATTTTGGATCGTCTTAATGTACTGATGTCAAAAATAAAATTTTTAAAAAATATTATTTTAATTTATTTTCAAATAAAAAGTTATTTGAAAAACAATCGATACCATAATACCAAATATTACATGTCGCACGTGGGAGGGCGGCGAATGCGGAGTCAGGGGTCAAGGAGTAACCACCTAGTTGTTTGATTCAGGATCACTAGGAGATCCGAGTATACTGGTGTATAAAAAATTATAAGGGTAAAAAACTGGTTATGGCTAGAAAATGTATTAACCCTAGCACAACTTACTTAAGGTAAACTGCATTGTATGGTCTACATATGGTTTAAAGGTTTTGATAAGTTCCTAACCAATTATCTATCTATGACTCCTAATAAAGATTTACTCCCATGAATAAATCTATCAATGGTTTACCTATTCTGGAAGGCAAAAGAATTCTCCACAACTTGTATATTGTTGTGAAAAACAATTCTGAAAATTTTCTAGTCAACTCTTGGTATCTAAATATCAGTCTATTTATAGGTCCAACATTTATATCATGATGTTGACCATTAATTTTCATGAATTAAATTTTTTTAGGAATATTGAAATATTGGCCAAATCCTTAAGGAATTTTACAAACTTATTGTAAATTTCAAAAACAAAATGTATAGAAAAATCAACACATATTTTCTAAAACCATGCTAAAAAACATTTCTCTCTCTCTCTCTCTCTCTTTTTATAAATAAAAATGTGTTTTTTTATAAGAATTGGGCCGTATGCAACAAGCAAAACTCATTCTTTGATTTTTAAAAGAATTTTTTAGGACCATGTTTGGCAAAACCATATTTTTATTTAAAACAAAATTGTCTAAACAGGCCTCATGACGTGTTTGCCAAATACGCCTTTAAACCAAAATCTTTTTTATCAAAATAGTAGCAAACCAAACAAATCCTTAGGTATTTGACAAAATTTAAACCTGACCAGGTCAACCTGAAAACACTAGTTCAACCATGAACTGAATAAAAAACTAAGGTTTAACTCAAAAACTAAACCAAAATAAACCATTAACCAAAAATGAATCAAAACTAAAATAAAACACAATAAACATAGTTTTTTCTAACAAAAAAAGATTAAAAACCAAGAAAAACAAAGATCATGGGAAACAATGAAGAACATTCAAATTCAAACCCAGCAACGTAAACATCAAACTAGACCAAATTTCAAGCAATAAAAGGCAATATTTTATTCGCAATCAAGCATATATAAAAAATTAAGTATCTATTTGTTTCGATTCTTACTCAAATATCATAATTTTTGTTACAAATAGGTTTCGGTTCAAAACCTAAACCCTGAGACTAAAACCCATAAAACACGCTATTGATGCATGAAAACCCTAGATTATTTACTAATGATGATACATAAACTTGCAGAAATCAAAATGAGACATAAAACTAGCACTCAAGACAATGTTTTTCGGATGAACATGAAAAACATGAACCCAGGTTGCCCAGAAAACCGAGCATATATTGTCAAACAAGAAAAAATACATTTTAGACCTCCAAAACAAGCTCTCTTAGCCCCAATAAATCATATTAACATAAATAAACAAATTTAAATAAAAAACAATAATATATAACCCCAAATCATCAAGAACATGTATAAGATTTTAACTCAAAACGGCGTTCCTATTATTAACCAACAAGAATATTAAAATTCAATCCAAAACTGATTCTTTAAACATTTGATATCCAAACTAAACTTAAAAATCAAGAAGATGCATCAGTAATGTAGAAAAATTGAAAATGCATGTATTTGCATAGATGGGAGTGTTATTGTAGATTTGCAGTAAAAAAAATATTTCAGTCTTGAAGGCTTCACACTTGATCAATAAGAGAAATAAAAAGGAAATAAAATAAAAAATAAAGCTAATCATGTTGATTACTCTTGAGCTATGCAAGGTGCTTTTACCACTCGAACTGCTTTTACCATTCTTGCACTTGTGCTTGGAATGTCTCTTTCATGTTCAAAAGGGAAAATAATTGGGCTATTATGTATCTACATGAACACAGTTGTTGTGAATTTATGACAAAACCCCACCAAAAATATATCACTATAAGGTTCTTTGAATCTTTACTTTTTGAGTAGCCAGCAACCTCGAAATCTCACCATGATCATAGGCATAACCTTTTTTTTTTCCTTCCTTCCTGTGTGCTTGTGTAAGAATGATTATTTTTTAAAATAATATTTTTTTAAAATTTATTTTTGATATTAATATATTAAAATAGTTTAAAAATTTTAATTTTAAAAAATATTTTTCCTGTTCCAAAGGCGTTTTCAAACACGACGTAATTGATTGGGCCACTTGTAAAACATTAGTCAAGCAGTGGTTTTCACATTATCCTGAAGAGAAAAGTTGACATGATTTGTTTTTGTGACAGCAGAAAAAAACGAAGCAAGAATTGCTTTTGACTCTTCGAATCTTTCTTTCTTCTCAGTCACTCGCTCAATGGGCCTAGGGCAACAAGACACCAGCTAAAAATATCAGCAAAAGTCTAGCAAAATCTCTCCATGTATGGCAATGGAGTAAGTGGGGGGTTTAGGGCTATTCACTTTTTCAGTCCATCTTGCAAACAGAGAGCTTTTAAGATCTTGACATCGTCGGTGCTATGCCAATGCCATTTTTCTATGTTTGGATAGTACTGAATTCAACATTATTTTCCATGGAACATGCACTGGTTTGGTGCCAAGAAGGTCTTTAATTAGCTATTTGTCTCTTGCTCCGCCTTTGGCCCAGCTGTTTCTCTTTTCTTCTACTAAAATCCAAACCCCTTGCATTGTGCTTTTATCCTTTACTATCTGCTTGTGTGATTCTCTTTCACTTTTCCAACACTACGTACGCTTGTTTTTTTTTTATTAAAGTGTTCTTAGTTTTAAAAAAATATTAAGCCCATGTCTTTTAGAGTTCTTGATAGATATAGCATGGTGATGTTAAAAATAACCAAAATTTTTTAAAAAATACATATTAATAATTTTAAAGAAAAAAACTATTTATAAAAAACAAGTCTCAAACAGCCCTCCCTTTCCTTAACATCAACCACATCATCCACCATTTTTTGCACCTCCAAGGGAAATTTATCTCTAGTTTCTTACACTAAACAAGGTTGTTTCTTTCTTCTTCTTCTTCTTCTTCTTCTTCTTCTTTTTTTTTGTCACAAGACAGTACATTGTCGGCGTGAAATGGGGTGTGCAGTGTCAAAGCAAGATGAAGAAGACAATGTTGTCTCGCTGTGTAGAGAAAGAAAAAGACTACTTAAGTTCGCTGTAGAGAGAAGGTATGCTTTTGCAGATGCTCAATGTAAATATAACCAGTCTCTTTATGGAGTAGCAATGGCTTTAAGGCTGTTTGTTGCTAGACATTCATCTCCAAATTCTCCTTTCCTTATTACCTTCCCTTCTACTTCTTCTACTAATGACCCTAAAGAGACCCTTATTTGCAATTCCAACTTTCATCAACAAAGACCAACTGAAGCCACGCATGCGACTATTTCATGTCAAGACTCGGTTTCTAAAGTTTCTTTAGTGTTAGAGACTCAAAAACAAGAAGTTCAAGAATGTAGTGATAGTGAGGATTTTGAAGAAGAAAGTGACAGTGAAGATGGAGGAGGGGTTTGCTCACATTTTTATGGCAATAAAGACGGGGAAGCAGTTTGTGATCATTTTTATGATGAGGCGAGTCCATTAATGCCATCATCAGAGAGGGGATTTGGGTGGGATTTTTTTAACCCTTTTGATGAAGTGAGGACTGAAGTGGTAAATGGATATAGTCAAAGCTCTGATGAGGATTTCAGGGCTGTGAGAGAGAAGGAGGGGATTCCTGAGCTAGAAGAAGTAAATGAGAGAGTAAAGAGTGAGAATGAACAAGTGGATATGAAAATTGGTGATGTGGGTTGCAAAGAGAGTGGGGTTAGTGATGTGAAAAGTGGGGATAGTGCTAATGTTGAAATAGGAGAGAGCAAGGGTTTAAGAGTGATTGATACACCAACAAAGGGGAGGGAATTGCTGGAAGCATTGAAGGATATTGAGGACCATTTTGTTAAGGCTTATGATTCTGGTATGGAAATTTCAAGGATGCTGGAGGCTAATAGGGTTCAATTTCTATCTGGTTTGGATGAAATCAAAGGTAGGCTTTTGTTCTTCTGCTTGTTGATGTTCTGTTTTTAATTGATTGCAATTTATGTCTATATTTTGGTATGGCTGTGATCATTTACTTGGAGTAAAGAATTAACTAGTAAACACGTCTATAGTTTCTCTCAACTTTTAACTAGGTTTTCAAAATTGTTATAATCGTCCTTGTTACTTTGCTTCAATGGCACAGATTCTGCTTACTTATTGTTCCTAAAATTTGTGTCAAATTCTTAATTTAATTACAAGAAGGCAAAATTCCTCTTTGACTGTTGCACATTCCTTAAATTCCATCTAGGCAATTACCTTGTCAGTTCATTCATATCTTCTGGTTGCAGAGAGCTCAAATAAGCTTGCCCGATCAATTACCTGGAGCCGTTCCCTCTCATCTCGGTCCTCCTCTTCTAAAAGTCTCCTTTCATCTAGCTCTGTCAGTTCTTCCATGTGGACAGAACTCAAGAGTGATCTATTTGATGACTATGGGATGGATGCAGGGAGCCACTCCTTGACCCTTGGACGATTATATGCTTGGGAGAAGAAACTTTATGAGGAAGTGAAGGTTAATTACAAATCCCATCGGTCATGTTCAACTCTGAAATCCAAGTTGCCTGTTCGCGATCTTTGTAAATTTATTAGAAGGGCATATGGCTTTCTTATACCAATACCTTATCCGCTCATATATATTGCAATGAAGTATCAGTTCTATAATGTTGCAGGCATATGCTTGTTGCTTTGATGTCACTCAATTAACATTAATATAGTTCCTTTAACATGCTCAGGCTGGAGAGCAGACCAGGAAACTCTATGTACGAAAATGCTCTCGTTTGAGAAATCAGGATACTTCTGAAGAGGGCCTCCACTTGATAGATAAATCATGTGCTGAAGCAAATGACCTGCATAGTCGGATCTCAGTTGCGCTGCGAAGTGTGGAATCAATTTCTGATAGAATCCAGAAATTGAGAGATGAAGAGTTGGAACCACAACTTGTCGAACTGCTACATGGGTAAGTAGATCTTTTTTGAAGGACATAAGAAGAGGATGTTTCAAATTAGTAGTGTAATGACATCCAAACTTCCACTTATGCAGCCTAATGAGGAACTGGAAGGTGATGTTGGAATCCCATGAAACCCAAAATCGAGTAATGCTTGAAGTAAATTATTTCAACTGTCCAGCATATGGGAAGTTCTCCAATGACTCTCATCGTCTCGCTACTCTTCAACTTGAGGCAGAACTTGACAATTGGCATTCATCTTTCACTGCTTATGTATCTACACAGAAGGCATACATTGAAGCTCTTGGTGGTTGGCTATCCCAGTTTGTTTCTCCAAAAGTTGAATTCTGCTCCAGTGGCAACTCTTTAGTCCGTCCTTATAGAATAAATTGGCCACCATTGCTAGTAACCTGTCATGATTGGTTAGCATGCCTAGATAAGTTGCCACGTAAGACTGTTACTTGTGCCATGAAGAGCTTTGGAAAGGATATCCATGCCCTATGGAATCAGCAAGGAGAAGAACAACAACAAAAGAGGAAAGTTGATGGATTGGCCAAAGAACTTGACAGGAGGACTCTGGCATTCCAGAGAGCAGAGAGGAGGATTCTTGAAACTAAGATTTCTGAGCAGGAATCTAAATTGACGGCGCGTAACTGCATAGAATACATAGCTGAAAGGAAAAATCAATTGGAAATGTTCAGGAAGAGGCTAGATGAAGAGCAGGGAAAGCACCTTGCTAGCATGCAAGAGACACATGGGATCACCATAAATGGATTTCAGAGAGGATTTTCTTCAGTGTTTGAGTCCTTGGCTGAGTTTTCGAAGGCAACAGTAAAGATGTATTCTGATCTCGGTACGTACATGAAAAATGCAAAAACAGAAGAGAATAATGATAGTAACATATCCTACATGGAAGAGATGGGATCCCAGGCTCCAAGTTGTAAGGCATAATAGGTGAAAATAGAACTACTGGAGTGTTTTGAGAATCTTGCAGGCTTTTCCAATCCTTTGTTTCTCAAGAAAGGAATTGCGTAGTGAGGTTCTTAAATAGTTGTATCATATTCTTGTAGACAGCTAGTTGTTTTAATCCATGTTTGATATCGTGGTTTAACTATGTTTTTGAATTTTTTTTATTTTTTTAGTTTTAAATTATTTTTTTGTGTTTATAAGTTATTTTGATGTGTTGTTAAAAATAAATTTTTAAAAAAATATATTATTTTAATATATTTATAAAAAAAAAAGACATTTTGAAAAGGAAGAAGGAAAAGTGGCTAACAATAAAAAAAACATCACTGATAGCAGAAGGCAATTTAAGGAAATGCTAGAAATGATGCAACATTAAGCTATTCTTCCGGTCCTCTTCGAGGACATCCCGTGGTTGCTCAAGTGCATAAGATCTACTGTGTCATTTTTGGGAAAAACTATAAGGAAATTCCAGTACCAGATAAAGTCAAAGAGATTGAGCAGATTACAAACTTCTCTGCCTAATTTTGATGAACAGCACAAATCAAATATCTCAGGACAAATATATAAGAAGGGCTATCAACAATGTGCCAAAACAGCTCCCCAACCCTTCCAGTGAAGGAGGTATCACTGGCATGAACAGAAAGTTGCGTTGCTAAAGCTTAAGCACGACCAATTACATGTTCAACTGATCTCTTCTTTGCTTGTCTCTTCACTTATTCCTCTCAAATTGTTCTTATCAATGTCAATGTTGACACTAGCAGCCTCTAAACACTTCATGCTTGTGCTGTGAAAAAAGATGCTATCCATCTCAACGTGAAACCTTTGAAATCGAACACCATCTATGCTGACAAAACTCTGGGAATTTTCATACGATCTTCGAGGCCCATGATCCATTGATCTACGAGAACTGCTTGATGATCTCCAATAATCCTTTGAAGGTTCTTTGTCGACGAAGTTATCAGCTAAATATAAGGCCTCTTCTAGCTCTTGCCACACCCGGGTCATCGTAGGCCGGTCTTTAGGATTTTTCACTACACATCTCAGACCAAGTTCTCCCATCTTTAGCATCATTTCCATGTCGCAGGAATCTGTTAGAAGATTAGCATCTAAAATTTCTTCAACCCTGCCACTTTCTAAGCTAGGCCTTGCCTGCATTTTAGCAACATACATCATCTCATTTTCAACTATGAAGAAAAAATATTAAAACCATTGCTAAAATGATGATCTGCATCTTGTTGAGTTCTATATCTAGTTATGCATACCCATTCAATTATATTGTAGTTTGATGGATTTCTTGTTAAATCAACTGCAGGCCGGGCAGTGACAAGCTGCAAGAGTATGACTCCAAAGCTGTATACATCACTAAAAGGACTTAAATGACAGCTTGAACAATAGGCAGGATCAAGGTATCCCGGAGTTCCTTTGATCTGGCTACTGACATAAGATTGATCCCCAATAGGTCCCATCTTCACTAGCCCAAAATCTGAAACTTTTGCTTCAAAACCATCTCCTACTAGAATGTTACTTGGTTTTATATCACGGTGGATTATGCTAGGCTTGATCCCATCATGCAAATGAGCTATGCCTGCAATTTTTCAGTAACGTCATGATAAATAATTAGTACTCTATTCAGTTATATTATTTTCTAGAGACAGTAATTAAGAGGACATGTACCCTTAGCTGCTCCAATGGCTATGTTTACTCTTTGCCTCCAAGTTAAGCTTCTCCCTCCTTTTCCTGCAAGGAAATCATGCAGATGAGGAACAAAACGTCACATATTTAAGAAAGCTAAGCAGATATTACAAGCAAGAAGTTGAAGCTTACCGGTAATGTAATCAAGCAAAGAACCATTTGGTACATACTCATAAACCAACATTTGTGTTCTTTTTGCTCCTGTTTGAGACAGCGTTAAGCATATACACGTTTAGTACATGCACAGAAAACAAAGAAAACGACTCAATGTGCAACATTTCTATACCAGTCTGTTCACAAAATCCGACCAAGCCAACAAGGTTTCTGTGCTTTACTTTGGAAAGCAGATTCACTTCTGTTTCGAAAAAAGAATACACACAAGGATAGATCAGCCACTCAAACTCATGAGCCTCACAAACTTTTAAGCTTTTACATGCTTGCATAGGTTGATCAGGCTTACCATTTCTAAATTCTTCGGTGTTCTGGTATGATTCAGCATGGGCTCTCTTGATCGCTAGAGCAGTACCCTCCAATTCAAAAGTCCCTTTGTAGACATTGCCAAATGCACCAGACCCCAACAAGCTATCATCACTAAAGTTCTTCGTAGCCCTCTCTAACTCCTCCAACTGAAATCGCCTCAATGATAATGTCCCAGCTTTCAAATTTCCTAATCCTCCACAACCACACAACTGATCAGTTCACAAAATAGAAGGTTCACAATGATCATAGAAGGCAAATGTTGTCTTACACTAACCTTTAAGTAACCAGTATCTTTGCCAAAAAATTGGAAAGAGTCTTCTCCTGAAAAACAAACAGAGTGAAGTAACAACTGATATTGTTACAATCCCAATAATTAGTGCTCCCCATATATGTTTATCATGCCTTCGATTATTATTAGCACTTCTGGTCTCATGAACTAGCGGTGCTGGTGAATTTGGAAATGATGTTGGTTGGGTTGCCAAATAATAGTAGCTCTTTGCTGCCATCTTAACTTGAATGCATAGAAATTTTGCCTTGTAAAACTAGCTAGCTAGGATAGCTTTAGATGCACTACTTGCATTTTCTTTAGTCTTGACACATCATTACCCTAAAATGTGATAGATTAGAGAAGAGAAAGAGAGTATTGATGAAGAGGGAAGATCGCTGTCGGAAAGGATGCAGTTTTAAGTCACAAAAATTGAAACCATTGCCGGCAGACCAATATTTACAAAGCAAGTATATATCTTATAGAGTGACTCTCCATATGACATAATTCAACGACTAAGTCTTCTCTTCGGACGGCATATAATCCATGCAAAAATGAGGACCTCTACGTAATAAATGAATTTTTGTGTGTAATCATTCGCTATGAACAAAATTAGAAACGGTAACTCCAAGCTTAATTAAGGTTCAAAATGTATTAATATAAGCATTAACATGATTCCCTTTCACTGCATCACAGCATTGTTTTGTTGCATGCTTGTTGTCTGCATGATTCCTGGATCATTAATTGACGTTTAGTGATGCTAGCACGCGGTATTATGTCGTCTTTAGGACTACCTGATGAAAAATATTCTCTGCAGAATATAATATTCAATTAATTTTGATATTCACGGGAGGATAATAAATGACCAGGTAACCAGCATTAAGCTTGTATATATGTTATGATTTTGTCATTGAATTTTGAGAAGATTGTGTGTTGTCTCTTCTTGTTGTTTGGGTCTATGCACTTAATTATTAAATGGGTTAGACAATTGCTAGTCTTAACCTTATGATAAATATTATAGCTGTGGTCTCATGGACTGTTTTGAGTGCATGTCTGTGTGTGAGAGAGAGACTGTTTTAAGCATGTCGTGCATCAGTCAGAAAGAAACATTGGCAAAAGTCATCTTTCGTTTTCTTTTTTTTTACACGTCTACGGAAGAAATGTTCCCATTTACTGGTGGATTGCCAAGATTTCATTTTGAGCTAAATCAAAATTTCGTTTATTGTACAAATTATTGGAATTTAGAATATCTTAATTAAGTTCAACACCTTTTGGAATATTCAAAATGTATTTAATTTTTTTGTATAAAAAAGTTCAAATTTGAGACTTTTTTACACAAAAATACCAATATTTGTTAAGCTACAATTCCTTGGATTAAAAGAGCTTTTACATTGAAAAAGCAAACTTGATGACTCTCTAATCATTAAACTGAAAAAAAAAAATAGATATGGGTATATATGATCTCTCTCATTGGATTTGCCAGAGGCTTACTCGTCTGCTATGAAATATGCTTCAATCAATTTCATCCTAACGGCTGAGTAATGCTTTCATCCTTCGAAACATTCATGACATATCATGGAGAAACTCTCTTAATTTTAGTTTTTAAGAATAGTTTTGAATTGAAAGGATGCATAATAGCTGAGTAATGTGGACTTTTATACGTACATTTTTTTATGGCATCTCATTTAATATCTTGCATATATATCATTACCACAACATAATTAACAAACTATAAGGACACCACCAAACGTTGGCAATCTTTATAGTAGTGTATTCACACCATGCTATGTTTAGAAAAAATTCCTCCCTTTTTATCATAAGATTCACCCTTTTCTTTTCTACTAACATGATATAACCACAAAGTCTTTATCTTCTCTACCATAACATCCTGAGCCTCCAAATCTTATCCTACCGTATTAGTCTTGCTATTACCTGTATCAACAATAACTGTTTTGGATTACAATTATAACATATGTAAATATCAAAATGATTGGCTTTGATCAATGAAGGATTATTTGCGTTGATGAAGATGAATTTGTTTAGATTGTTAGCCTATCCAAATTAGATAAAAAAAAATCAGTCAAGTTTATCATATAGGATATAACATGACTATTTTTATAATTATCTAGTTTGTATGGATAAATTATATAGGAAGTTAAAATAGGTTTTATGAAAAGAAGATAAATACAAGTTATCTAAAGATAATTGTTAGAGAAGTATTTTTGTGAAACACGATATATTAATAGTTTATTAAGAATATGATAAATTAAAAAGCTTGAAGATAATATTTATCAAAGGTTCTTATCCTTATCACGTGGATGTGTACATAATGAAGGATAAAAGAGCGGCATTTGCAGTGTAGTAAGAGTGCCCAACTAGCTAAGGAGTTACACAAAGTTTTGTAGCATATACTTTTAATACATGAGTAGAGTGTGAATAAAATTTTCAAGGAGAATTTTTCTCTAAAGAGTTGGAGAGCCACCAGACTCCTAGAGGGAGTTCCTGTATTAACTGTTAGCAACTGGTGTACCGACTAAGATGACAATAGTTTGAAGATTGTTAAGTGGTTTGTAAGCTACTACGGTAGAAGAAAAAACAGAGTGTTTTTCTTGACAAGGTATATATACAAAATATTTGTAGGCAAAAATACTCCTCTTGTAATCTTCTAAACTAGTAAAAGTTGTTTATCTTGGGTTTGACTGCCCCAGAGAGGTTTTTTTATCTTTAGAAAAGTTCTTCAAAAGGTTTTTTTATTTGTAACCAAATAAATTTTCCATTTAAGTTTTTCACTTATATTTATTTGGTTACTGATCAATGTTAGCAAAGTAGTTAGCAGATTGCTTCTTAACATAAAAGGAACAAAAACCAGACTGTCAAATGGTATCAGAGTAAGTTTACTCATTCTAGAGTGAATCTATTTTTCCTGTTAAACATGTCAACATTGAATTCTCCACTATAATTAAACAATAAGAAGTATAACTACTAGAAGGTAAGGATGAAAGCTTTCCTCAAATCACTAGACAAGAAAGTCTGGTACTCAATTGAGTATGGATGGACCAAGTCTAAAACTCTTTTCAACAACTGGACCAAAGACAAATCCATTAATTATAATTGGAATAATAAAGGTCTGGATATTATATTTATGACAATGTCTCCTGATGAATTTAAGAGAATCTCCAAGTGTAAGATAGCCAAGGAAACTTGGGATATTATTGAAGTTACTCATGAGGGAACCAAGATAGACTGACAATGAATCTTTTAATGATTTTTATGCAAAAAATAATGATATTGTAAATTTCAGGTTCAATATAGGAGAAAAAATAAAGGACTCATGAAATATAAGGAAGATTCTAAGATGTATGCCTGAAAGATTTTGGCCAAAGGTAACAAAAAAAAAA
>Ga0325414_1002712_pt1 | contig 18074 bp, 6 predicted proteins | sample PopdelMetagenome_8_FD_206183 | JGI IMG/M metagenome (GOLD analysis project Ga0325414, IMG submission 206183) | Populus deltoides microbial communities from Bellville, Georgia, United States - Leaf-PdKOR-R3 | ecosystem: Host-associated > Plants > Phyllosphere > Phylloplane/Leaf | place: USA... | reverse complement strand
TAAATTAGTCATTAAAACCCAAATCCGCTTCATCATAAGAAAATTATTGTCCAAGTTTTAATGGTCAGTAAATTTTCAAATCAACTTTTCCGTTTAATGGTAAATAAAATTTCGAATCAACTTTTACTTGTTAGATTAAAAATATCTCTCCTATTAAATTTTAAATAAACTATTGTGTTTGGGCAATATTCTAGAAATAGAATAATAAAATGAATGAAGTAATTAAAAACATGTTTGGATAATAAAACACGAACTGAAATAAAAAATAAATATGTTTTTGAATCTTTTTAAATGAAGTTTTATACTTTAAAAATATAAAATATTTGTTCTCACATCTTTTTTCTTTTTTACGGGATAATAACTAAACATAAAATATAATTTATTAGCAATTTTATGTTTGGATTAGGGCATCTATAAGAAATAACGTTCAAAATTCTCTATCATATTTAGTTTTATTTAGAAATGTGATTGTGATTATTTTTTAAAATATTTTTTATATTTAAATATATTAAAATGATATTTTTTATTTTTTAAAAATTATTTCTGAAATCAATACATCAAAATAATCTAAAATATAAAAAAAAATTAAAAAACACAGATTAGCAATACTCTCTCAAACTTAAAGCAATAATACAGAATTACAGACCACACCTTGAAGAGGACACCTGGCGTCTCTGAACCGGGTAAGACCGACTCCTAACAACAAATATGATTACCTAAATGATTCGTGTGTCCATTAGTCACTATTCTATTTAAAGAGTTTGTCCTCTACAAAATTACTTTTCTTTTAGAATTTAACCAAATGAGCGGCGCATGTTACGCTGCATGCCAGCTCATTTCTTTTTCAATGTCAAAAATTTTACTTGGATGAGGTCAGCGTTTCTTAAAAAAAGAAAAACAGAGAATTGGGTATAGGATTAGGATAATCCCCTGTAAATAATAGTAAGAACAAAAAATAAAATAAAAATTAATTTTCGATCAATTAAATGATGAAGCATAAAATTAAAAAAACATTAATTTTTAAAAATTATTTAAAAAGGGATCAAAATTAACCCGTACTGACTTTCAAAATCTGTGACCTTGATCACGAGCCCGAGACTAACTCAGTAGAAAAAAATCACGAGGCAAAACTTTCAATTAACCAAATATCGAGAGATAAAATTAAAAAAAAAATACAATAAAAAAAGTTACAAGACAAAACAAATAAAAAAAATATAGGGACCAAATTTAATATGAAAATAAATTGAAACCAAATATTTAGGGATAAAATTTAAAACAAAGTTCAATTACAAATAGCATTTAAAAGAATGATGATCATATATGATATAAAAATTAAATGAAATTAAATGATGATGGATAAAATTGAACAAAAATATCAATAAAAAAATTTAAAAAACAAATATCAATAAAAAAATTAAGACCGGATTGAAAAAAAAAACAAACGACATTGACATCTTTATTGAATGACCAACATGAAACTCGAAAAGAAAAGAGGAAAGAGAATAAAAGGTTTGTTAAAGCCTAACCGTTGCATCGCTAAGTACACAGATCTAACCACCAGGAAGAGTACGACATGATGCTTCCAACGCGGCCGTGAAAGGTGGCAATTCCCTATAGTAGATGGCTCACATGTCGTATGAAGAAAGTGAAGGCTCTCCACATGTTGGAACGTGTGTTGCATGCATCGGCCGCTTTTGATTTTGTAATTTTATTTTATATTTATTAAAATACTAAATTGATTCCAGTTTAATTTTTTTTCAAAAGTTAATTTAGTAACTTTACTGTATTTTAAAAATATTAAAATATTGATTTGTCCGTGATCAATCTAATAATAACTAGAAGACCTTGTGAAAAAATTGTATTATCCTTAATAGTCAGTCAATCATTTTATAGTAATTTATAATGCTATGAACTTGTGTGTATAGTGAAACTCCGATTACTTTTAATTTTTATTTATTTAACTTTAATTTTAATACGATGATAATTGGTAGCTACGAATACAATTCTTATAATCTCTCTAATCTAATATGGGTCTGTAGCTTGTTTTTAATTAAACGAAGAACAAGCCAATAATGCTAAACCTTAATAAAATATGATAAAAAAAATTAAGAATACATACGGATGTCAGATTAGTGAGATTTACTAATAAAAAACAAAAAAAAACAAATACTTGATGGGTTTCCTTGATTGGCGCAAGCAACCGAAAGCTAAAAACTTTTAGATTCGAAGAAGGGTAATGATTTTGTATTGAATTAATTCGAGTATCCTTTCCTGGGTGTCCGGGCATGGACCGACCTTTACCTTTAAGGTGGGACTTGACTAATTAATGCAGTCTTTTTCAAGCTTCCAAGTATGCAAATCTTCATTGCATCAATAGAGGGAGGAAAAGTGCTCCCTAATGTTGCATCATGCAAGCAAGTATTATGCTCATCATCGTTTTTATGATCTAATTTTCTATTTAACATTGTGTTTTTTTCTGTTTTTTAAATATTTTTTTCAAGAAAAAAATATTAAATTGATGCTTTTTAAATGTGTTTATAATTTTTTTTCCATATATTTAAGTAAAATGGGGATTTGTCATAATTAAAAACGCAAAAAACAATAACTTATTTTTTGCAATTTAACCTTCGTTGCAAGTGAATTGTGCATACACAAGCTAGTATGACCAATGATCTTGTATTTGATGATTTTTTTAGTAAAGTAGGTTTGAATCTCAGTAATTTTAATTTATTTGACTATTATTATATATTGGAAAGAGCTATTATAATTGTATAATCCAAAGTCCAACGAAACTCTCAACAATAAATAAATAAATAAATAAATAAATTTTACATATTACTATTTACACACACACACACTTGGTCTTCCCTTCAATATTTTGTATATATTGCAATTGACTGGTCAGCTGGGAAAAAATTTGTTAGTTTTGGAGACATAATGTGCTGACTGGAACACAGTCATCATGTCTGAAGTTTTGGACAAGAAGTACAATCACTTAAACTTGCTAATTCCTGATTAAATATATTTTTATATTGTAATGTAATGTATTTTTTAAAAATATATTAAATGTTTTTTTTAAGAAACACATCAAAATTATTAAAAAAATATCAATTTTTTAAAGTTAAATATAATTTTAAAACAAACTCAAAATCACAAGTTACAATACCTCCTCAACTTCATAATATGTGTTTAATATGATAGAATATAAGTAATTTTTACCTTGTTTGACTCACCATTTAAAACCCTAAACCCTGAATATAAAAGAAAGAATAAATTTTACTTTGCAACTCTTTTTTTTTCTTTTAAGGAAAAAAGTGGACATTGATGGGATCAAGCTATGAGATTCGAAGACAGTTTAGAATTGCACATGAAGTTTCATGGAAAAATTGCTTTAGGATCATTTGAGATTTTGCTCAAATTGAGAGTGTAGGTAAAGATTTTAGGTCGAGACTTAAAACTTGTTTGTTTTTTAGGTGAATTGTGTAAAAAAACAAAGTATCAATGCAGAAGAAAAATGTAATTATCATCTTGGATTACATTATCTAATAATAAGTTATTATATAGTTTTCTAAAAAATTAAAATGTGTATTTTTTTCAACAAACAAGCTCTTATTAAAACATTTTTATTTTTAAAAATTAGAAAAAAAACCACAAATGAGATCCAAATCTTCTCAAATCAGGCACATCTATTTTAATTCTAAAATCTACCATATGTTCTTAATTATGACCATATAATAATTACGAATTCCATGGTAAATTGGGATCAAATTCGTCAAAAAATCCGACTCGACAACATTCTTTGCCTCTACATGACTCATAGAATATGGTCAAAGTGGTGAGAAAAGGCGGTGGAAAAAATCAAATAGAGTTCACACAAAGGGATCTAATATAACACATTTTAATTTAACTTATTTATTTAAATTGATATTCATCATGTTTTAATTAAATTGCCATCCCTAAACTCGAACAAGGGTCGCATGCTGAATTTTTTTTTTTAAGTCTTAGATAAATCATCAGCAATAAATTGATATCCTGTCCACCATAACTTTATTTGTGTGTATGGATATTTTTTTTTTTTTTGTTATTGTAATTCCGGCCATGGAAGAGTTTTGGAGCTTTCCAACCGTTGAGCACATGTGAGGGTTGCCCCTACCAAAGTTGTCGTGATGCTTACACATCACATGTGATTTGAGTAAAGACCATTTAGTGGCTGAAAATGATTCCAGATAATATTAAAAGAATATATATTATGAAATTTATGCAATCCACTAGCTACATCACATCCAAGAAATTTCATGACATGACCAAGTATTTTGTCACATTTAAGTATATGCTGCACATATTTTTTCTCTCCAAATGGTTTATAATTGTAAATGTATTAAAATTATATGCATTTTTTTAATTTTTAACATTAATATTCTAAATTATTAAAGAATATTTAAAAATACATCGATTTAATATTTTTTTAAATAAAAATAAATTAAAAAAATGCTATACCACAAATAAACACTCCCTTGGCTATTCTTAATTCTTAAATACTCAATTGAATGAAATTTCAAAATTTAACTATTCTAAAAAAATATTAAACTATTGTTTCAAGTTATGACTACATTATGGCAATGATTTCTTCTTATTTAAATTGAAGAAAACTTTTTATTATTCATGAGGACCATGATATGAGGATGATAAATATTTCATGGTGTTTTATAATATAAAAAAGAGATAAATATAATGAGGGGATAAGAGAGAAGAGAGAGAGAGGGATTTTAAAAAATAATTTTTAAAGAGAGAAAATTTATCCGAGCTTTATGTTTTTTTTCTCATACTCTAAATATATTATTTTTCATTTATAATTTTTGAATAATAATAATACGACACACCTTCCTTTATCCACTCATGAGAGTTATTTCTTGATTCCAAATAAATTAAAGTGAATAAACACTAAAATGAATATAGTAAATAATCTCCTGTAGCTACACATTTTTTTCCTTTTTTTTATGTCATATTCCTGCTCATCGAGGTAAAACAATAGCAATACGAGTGTTCATTCATTTCCCAAAGAAATCACCTTTTTCCTGGCTGTGGAAAAGATAGGTGCATGTGTGTTCATGGGGGAATAAACATTTACCAAAAAAAAAAGAAGGAAAAATAAACATTGATTATCATGGATGATAATCATGAGGTGGGGATGAAGAGACCGACAAAAGTCAGGACATTATTGGTCAATTGGATCCAATGTATTCTTATATATAATTTTTTTTTTTTACATTTTATATCAAGATCGAAACTTAGAATACTTATTGTCAAATAACATAAGATTGCCTCTAGCCTTCCTCTTCATTGGTTATTAATCCAGTTTCATAAAAATAAAAATATCCCAATTGACCCGAGTTCAACCCGATCGATGCCTAACTTGGGTTTTCCCTCAAATCAACCCGAGTCTGGTTTAATAATAATGAATAGAACTTGAACCGGAACAATGAACAACAATTTCAAAACTCTTTATAGTGGCCATGGCATGGATATGAACATTTGATGGCATAGAGGCAGCATGAGTGTGTGTGAATAGGACAAGCAAATGGGCAAGACTTGGAAGCATTGATGAGAATGGCCTATCACACGGTTTTCTGTTAAAAAGGGGAACAAGAGTTGATGTCAAGGGGACAAAAGGTTTTAGACTTTTCTTTTCATTTTTTTTTTTTGGCTAATTGATTACCAACCAAATCATCATCCTCAATAATCCCATATTTTATTTGCTTTTTTCTCCTTTTGGATTCGATGAATCATGAGCATAACTACAACATTGAATTTGCTGCATGATTGTCTGCTCCATCTGTTCAATCTAACTTTAGTTTTGTGAGTAAAGCAGAAACATATTTCTACCGATTGTTTAAATTATTTTTAAATTTGTTAACTTAATTATATCATATTAAAATAATTTTTATGCGATTTAATTTTATTTTATGCTAAATAAAGACTCGGGGTAAAGAATTTCAATTTTGACCTATTTAATTATAATTAATAACAAAGCTAACTTTAAAGGGTGTAATTTAATTGGTGAAACCTTGAGTTTATTTTTTAGAAGTCACCAGTTCGAGTCTTACAAATTTCAAGATTATTGAAGGCTTACATGGTCGTTAACTTCAAAACTCATGGGGATTAATCGAGATGTGCGTAAGCTAACTCAGATACCCGCGTTAATAAAAAAACAAAATTAAATAACAAAGCTAAAGAACTCATGTGAACTTTTTTTTTATATTCGATTTTTTTTAAATCCAAAAAGCAACTTAGCATGGGAAATAACCTGCTAGTATAGATCTAGGAGAATTGGTTCTCTAAATACACAAGATGTTGAGGTGTGGTAACAAATCTAGCGATTTTTTCCTGGTTTTTTTAACTTGGTAGCCTATGATTTGGTGCAGAATTGAAACGAAATCTCAAGTCCATAATTGAAAGCAGACCCGAGGACTTAATTGTTGCTACTTGCTAGTGAGGGTCATCAGTGTAGTAGAATCATTATAAAATATGACTGTAGTTTTCTCCTTCTTTCAATTCTTGAGAGCAAATGTGTTGTGATTTTACTGAAATGGTTAAAAGTACAAATAAGCAACAGCTCATGCAGGCTGAAAATCGAGTCCATCTCCTTCAAGCATGCCGGACAAGTTCATTCTATTATTACTTTCCCTTTTATTAAATATTTAAATCGTTAAATTATTACTACTTTGTTACAAATAATATATTTAATATTGCTAAAATAAAACCTCGATCCTATCCTAAACACCACAGTTACTGCACTTAAAAATTGACTGAGATTTGAATTGAATGATAAATAAATTAGCCTAGTTAGCTTTAATTTTTTTTAAAAAAGAAAATATAATCTAATTTTTTTTATTAATTTGATATAACAAGTTAATTTGTTCTAGTGAGCATTTGAAAACACGGTTGTGTCCGCATTTCTAAAAAAATTAATATTTGTTTTGTATTTTAGATCGTTTTGATGCGTTAATCTTAAAAATAATTTTTAAAAAATAAAAAAAATATTATTTTAATGTATTTTGATATGAAAAATATTTTAAAAAACAACCGAAATCATACTTCCAAACATACCCACACGGTAATTATGATTAAACACTACAAACTTTTGATGCCAAGCCGGATTTATCTAAATCCAGTTCAGAATAGGCACCATCGCCTCTCCTTCATGAATTCTTTCTACCTCCATATCCATCTTCATATACTTCAAAAGAAACTTTCAATCTTCTATATTTGTCTCCGATGAAATCGAACCTCCATTGGAGGTCTACCAGCGCTTTCTTATAACTCATTTTAACCGAACAAAGTACATGACCTATTCAAAAAAATAAAATATTTCATATGTAATAAAAAAAGTAACTTTAAATAATATTAGAAAAAAAAAACTACAAGAATATTTTAGACTTGATAAAATTATATACACACGAATCGAGGATACCCTCCTCCATGCTTGAATCCATGGAGATTTTTTCTTGCCCTTTTCCACATCTACCTTTGCATGTATGAAGATTGACGGCGCCTCTTGACGAGGCTGGAAAAAATCTTTAGGGGAAAGATCGACAATATCGTCCATGGAAAATTGTGTAAAAAATGAAAAAAGTTTGTTTATTTATATTTTTCAAAAACCTTTAAAAGTGTATTTGATAGTGTAGTTACGGGTGCTTTTCAAATAACTTTTCATGTCAAAATATATATCAATGATATTTTTTCATTTTTTAAAAATTATTTTTCACATCAGCATATCAAAACGATCCCAAATATACAAATTATATTAAATTTTAATAAAAAAAATTTCAAAATTTTTGAAAACACAACCGTAGCTGCGTTCCCAAACTAGTCTTAAATAGATGACAAAACCTCAATTCAGTGACAATTGTATCAAAAGCTATTTCTGTGGGTACATCAACGACATGCAAATAGCTAAGCCATGGGTTATGCCTAGAAGACGTCTCATGTGGCTAGCTACGTCAATAGCTATACATGACTACACTCACGGTTATGATTACCACTATACTCCACGGCTATACATCAAGGTTATAACCACAAACTACTTTCATAGTGGCTTACAAATATAAAAGATGTCACTAAAATACATTCCATGTGGCTACGAAAACAGTTATTCATTGTTACGGTAATATTTAAAAGTGCGGTTGTGATTATTTTTTAAAATAATATTTATTTTAAAATACATCGAAATGATTTTTTTTATTTTTTAAAAAATATTTTTGAAATCAGCGCATCAAAACAATTAAAACATAAAAAATTTAATTTTTAGAAACACGGGTTGACCTGTATTTCCAAATGCTCTCTACATCCATGATTATATTTACAATTATACTCCATGGCTATGCACTAAGACTATGAATACAAACTACTTTTATGACAGTTTGTACACGCAAAAAATGCCTCCGTAACTTGGAGGGTTTGATAATACACAAAATGTAACATTACTTATTGTAAGTAGTCCCCCTCTTGTTAAGGTCAAGTCTTTCAAATATATTTGTGTTGCAAAACTTGAGAGCTCTGATGATACAAGAAAAAACTATATGATATTTTATATAACATACATATTTTTATAAATATTTTATGAGATATTTATATATAATACTTTATATTTTTTTAATATATTTATTTGAAAAAAATCTATGTAAAAAGAGCTTCATCTCTTAAAAATAAATGTATGCTAGATATGATCTCTCTGAATTTTATATCTCTAGACAACACAAGATTCAATACAAATTTAATACAAAACTTTTAAGTAAGGTTTATGAAATATTTAATTCAAGAAAATATTTTCCTCTCATCACCTTTCTCTTATTACCTGTAAAAATATTTTATTGGCTTTAAGTTTAATATTTTTCTTGAAGATATTGTTGGACCCACTAAATCCTCCGATTCTAATTTTACCCGCCTGTAAACAATACCCTTAATCTTTCTATTGAGAATATTTTCCAGCCTCATCAAAGATCCTTCCATATCACCCCTTCATTCGGATGATTGAAGATGGATTTACGCAGGGATAAATTGCCATCCTTGACTGCCACCCTTCAGCTTCAGTCTCAACCTCTCCACGTTTAAGAGCAATTTCAGTGGGTCTCTCTATTTGAAACCACAAACCCTACTGGGCCATCAAAAAAAATATAACAAGGTTAATGAAATAAAAGCTATAGACTTATTGAAGACCCAAAACTAAAACCAAACCAGCCCATGAAATTCAATAGTTACTTATTCTCCCAGTCTCATCAGTTCAAGCACTTCCCGAGTGCAATGAAATAAGAGTACGGAACTTCTTGGATCCTTATTACACCGATGTTCAAAAACCAAGGCAATAAGACAAGGTCTCTGATGAGGAACAAGGTAGACCAGAAATCAGCAGCAAAGGCAGAAGAAGAAATCCTAGCGGAAGAAAGAGTTGCAGCAGCAAAGTCGGCAGAACAGTCCTAGCGGGGAGGGGATTTCTGGCACCTTTAAGTCGGCTATAGGGGGCTGAATCCTTGCGGAAACTGGAGAGAAAGAAAGAGGAAGTATCGTCCACGTAAAAGGACAAGTAAAGTCTAGAATTAAGAGGACTTATATACGGAAAAAGCCTTGAAGGCTGCAACTCAACCCGGGCAAAACTTGTTTCTGACTTGAGTTTTGAGTTCTGATTTGTTACCATAGTTTAGATTTACTCTTATTAGTTATTTTTCAATAATTAAAACTCTTATTAAGCTTTATTGAAAGGTTATAAATAGTCAAGATGTATTGAAGTTTCATCAAGCAATAAGAAATAAAGTATCAAACACCTTTCCTATAAACCTATTTTTCTCTTGAGTTTCCATCAGTCTCACACTGCAGGCAACAGCAGCAAAGTAGGAATCTGGTTTCACGGTCAGCTATTATTTCTGGTTATGAACGGAGTGGAGAACCCGTTTTCGCAGTTGAGTTGTTTTCAAAATTGAAACTTGTGCCTAATGAGCGCGCGCGCATAGTGTGGTCAGGGTAGTGATGCTTTGTTGGTATCTAACGAAGCTTTAGAGCTTAATGTTGTTGCTTGTAAAACTTTGATTACAGGGTTTGTTGAGAATCAGTAACCTGAGAAGGGATTTGAAATGTTCATAATGATGCATCAAGAGGGTTTTTTTCCTGATAGATTTACTTTTCTGGGTCTGTCGGGGACTTGTAATAGTAAAGATGATCTGAGAAGAGGGAAGTTTTGCATTGCCAAGCAATAAAGCTTAAACTCGACTCTTCCACTTTTACTGGGAATTTGATAATAACAATTTACTCAAAGTGGAAGAAGCAGAGAAGGTTTTTAGATTATCTGAAGAGAAAGATCTTATATCATGAAATACAACTATTTTTTATAAAAAAAATAAATTCTTAATATTTTGTATTTGTGATTATTTAATTGTAGAAAATTAATTTTATTTTATTTAAATAAAAAAATACTATAAAAAGTTATATCGTTAACTCAAGAAATTTTTTATATTAGAATTATAATGAAAAATAAATTTATGACATTATATATATATATAGAAAAGATAAAAGTTATACTGATGAAGTTATTTTTGTTTGGAAAATAATTTTAACAAATAGTTTTCTGCAGATGTATGATTTGGGACCTTCTTATAGATTTGAATAGAGTGATTGTTGGATCCATTCTCAATGTGGCTTATGCTGTTGACAAGGTGAATGCTTTGAAGCTCAAGCAATGGCGAAAGCTAAACAGGCTGCAGTTAAGGCAGCTGGCTTCTTGAATCAGTGTTTACTCCGGCTTGTGCACATCAAGTTGAAGTTATTTTATTCCTGAGGGAAGAAGGTCAGGTGCATCTTACATGAGCTAAGTGCCCGTTGGCAACGCGGTACAACTTGCGTTTCGCCATCAAAAACACCAAAAACAATATTTTTTTTGCTGCGGGGTATAACCTGCGATGCACCAAATTGCCAAATAGTGCCTAGGACCATAATAACACCAAGGAGGCAATCAAACACTAGGGTTTTGAAAATGGGCCAAAACATTAAGGCTCTCTTTCTTGTCTGTCTCTCCTCGTCAGGTTACTGGATCATTTCAAGTGAATAAAGACTGGAGCTGATGAATGGGGGTCCATATAATTCATGGTGATCCCTTATCCTTGAAAAAACTATGGTCTTGAATCAAGAGCTACTATTTCATTCGAGTTCGTTGTCAAATTAGAAAACATGACAAAAGAAACATCACGAAGTTACCAGCCTCCTAAATACATGGACGGATCCAGCATGTGAGCAATTTCCCAAACTAGCCAAAAATAATAATAATAATCAAATGTAGTACATATCATGCCGAATTCAGTACCAATTGACGGATAAAAAAATTAGAAAAAAATTAAAATAGATATGTTTTGAGAATGAGAAGATAATTTTGAGAAATTATAATGAAAAGAAATAATAAAAGTTAAGAAAGAATTGTGCAAAAAATATTGGTTTAAATCTCGGTTAAAAAATGATAATATTATCATGAAACCGTAGTGAGTTTTTAAACAAAATAAATGATAAAATAAAAAAATAAATATATTTTGAAATAAAAAATAGTTTAGAGAACTTAATAAAATAATTGATATGATTATAGCAATATTTAATAAGAAAATTTAGATTTTGATGTAAAATCATTTACCGACATGTTTTATACTATTAAACATAAACTCTCAATCTAATTATCGGGTTGAACTGAAATTTTACGGGGAGTTTTTTGATATATTACTCTATCTAGGGTTCAAATTTTACTATAATCTAAGTTTAGAAAGACCATACAAAAATATCTACAGCCAAACAAAAAATAACATGTAAACTTATTAATAATATTTTTATAAAAAACTTAGAAATTCAGCTTCTTCTTTCCATTTAAACTGTCGGCCAGATCTTGAACCGTCTCTGCCTCAATACCTACCGTTCTCAAAGATCACCAAAGCTAGGTGGTCATCTCCTGATGGTATGGTCGGTGGGTCTCGACCAAGATCCATATCTTCGAGGATTTTTCCAAAATATTATTACACGATTCGCATGCTTGAATGATTATTGAATGGCAGCTATAACTGAGAAGTCAAGAGTTACGGGATAGTTGAGCTGTACTGGTTTGTGGTGGACCCTCGTCGGCCTCAAAATTCTTGGTCTGAAATTAATTGCCGGTGGTGTGCATACAACACTGCCTTCTAGCTATTGCAAGTACACATAGAAAATGAAACCCTAATAGTGACATGTTAAATTGAAAATTTGAGACCAAAGCACAGCCGATGAGCAACGCCCCAAAGCCAGTCAATTCATCCCCTTCAAGATAGCATGTGTCAATAAAAAAACCCTCTTTTTTATGGTTCTCAATGAAAAAAAAAGAAGGAGAATAGTTCACAGCAATTAATATTGACAAATTGCGTTTCCATTAATTGCAAATGTCCAAGAAAGCTGAAAATAACTTGGCATAGCAGCTAAAATAATTGAAATCACATGAACGAGCATAAGTTCCTTTCAAGTGTCTTATTATGGCACCATTTTTTCTTGTCGTGGGAAGCACCATATATAGGTGCCTAATTGACGCAGGGAGACCATGCTTGTTTCTTGATGGACTAGCCTAAACAGTGCTAATTCATGCATCAAATTATAACGGAGATTGAGTCATTAATTTGTGCATTTCGCAGAGGAAGACAAGGTGAATCATGCATGTTCAATGCAGGCAATGGCATAGTTATGATTACCCAACATATTTATGATTTATTAAACCAAGCATGATCACCCCTTATAATCCGGTTTAAGACCTAAATCACAGATTAATTATATCAATTATTAAAATAATAATTTTTTAGGATTTTTAAAAAATAAAATGGTGTTATTTTTATTTTTTAAAATCAAAATAAACTTTTATTTTATAAAAATCAATCTGGTAAGTTGACTAATTCAGTCCAGTCACCCAGGCTTGATAACACACCATTCATTGCTTGTGCTGCAATATATCATTGTTGAATATATAACGTGTTTCAGAATGGTTGAAGACATGTGCGAGAGAGATGAGAAAATGGCCTCTACTTTTTTGGAAAAGCTGGTAGGATTTCATGTTTATCATGCAAATCCTTTGCTTCTTTGATATTTTTTTTTATAATATAGTTTTGACAAGGAGAATGTTGGAGCACTTTTTTATGAATATATATACTTTGTGCTTTATCTGCTTACATTAATGATTGAAGATATAAAATAGACACTGTGATTAAGGCATGCATGCGCTAGCAAGATCAAACCCAATAATATTGAGCCATAAAAAATAATAACGTAAGAAATACAAAACATTCAAGTACTGTAATATGGTTTTTTCTGTCAAATTAAACATATATTAGTATGATAAAGTAGTTGGCAGAAAAATTGAGTTAACAAAACTTAAGAGAATATTAATTAAATAATAATTATCATAATTATAATAATAAGATATATTCCTCTTAGAACATGCAAGGAAAAGGTCTTTTCCTTTGCAATTTGTCGCTGTCTTTTCTAACTTGTGGTTACAAATTGAAGTCGGTCCTATATATATAATGAGATTTGAAGAAAAGAAACATGAAAGATCATCCTTGTTTGACCACCAGCCTAGCTAGCTTCTATTTTTTGGTGTTACAAATTAATTAAAATTAAATCTTAGGTTGCTTAGTCCTTTGAATTTTTGGTGAGGTTGATGAATAGGATAACTATTAATTTTCAAAGTATTGATTATTTTAAAATTAGAGTTTATAATTATTTATTTATTAAAACTATATCTCAACCATTTTAGAAATAATTTTATGTTGTTCTCTTAAACTTATTACACGCACCACATGAGTTGCTACAAACATTGATTTGGTGATGGCAGAACTCACACACCACAGAGTGGAGCAAAGAATAATGGAGCCCTCTTCATATTAATGTGTTTCTTCTTCTTTTCTCTGGCTGGGGTCCATTGTGACTCGTTTGGGAGCTCGCATCAACATCTACATGAGACAGACTATTGGTCATGCATGTGGAAAATTATTCCCCAAATCTAAATACCGTACAATATGCTCCAATTAAATTTTGCAAGAAAAGATGACTAAGGCACTACCAAATCATATCAACCTTCCAAAGAATGTGATATAAATGTGACAACAAAAACTCTTATATATAACTCTTTTCACCCAAATCACCATCAAATTCAAAGCAAAAATAATTAATTAGAGAGTAGAAATATTGCATACAACAAACACCTCCTTGAACTTCTCATTAGTTGACCATCGGATGCATTAGGTGGAAATGGGTTGATGCGTCACTAGCAGAACATATCTTTTTCTTCTCATAGTTTTTTTATGATTTACATGGAGTAAGTTTGGATTAGATGGATAAATTCAAGTTAATTTAGGTTAATTTATTTTTTATTTTATAGAAAAATTTAAAAATATTATTTTAAAAAAACATATTAGAAAAAAACAAAATTTTCTCAACTTAATGGGTTACGAGTCAACCTAAATTTTTAATCAAGTCGCATCACATCAATTTAAAAGAGTAAATTAAATAAGTATAAGGGCCTTTTTCTTAACAACAAAAATAATAAAAAGAATAGAAGGCAGCATCAACTCAAAAACCCCAACTAAAAGGCAACAAGAACATGAGAATAGAAACCTAAACTACCATGGGGCTCTACCAGTCTCTCCATCTTTGGCTGGTAGCAACTCCATGCATTAGGTAGATATATCAGTCGGTGGATATATGAACGGCAAAATCCCTTTTAAAGGGGAATATATGCATGGATTATCTATGGGTGTGAAATTTTGTCTTGCTTTGTTTGCATTAGGTAGGGTAATATACCTTTTATTATAGTTCTTTTTAATTATTTCCTAAAAAATGGTTGAACAAATTTTATTTTAGTATAGTTAAAATGAACAAAAAAGGTTTACTAATAAGAGGTTTCTAATTCATTGTTCTTTACTCATCTGTAAAAAATTTAAGCGTCTTTCTAACCTGTTTATCTACACAACTAGCTGCATATCACGGCTTAAAACACGATTGACCTCTCGTATATATCCTTGTGATTAATTACTTGTTAAAATGTTGCTAATAATGTAATTATGTTCTTAGCTCTCCCTTAATTTGGCCATCTCCCTTGCTAATTTAAAAGCATATTCACTGCACTGATTTATTTATTAGGCATCATAAATGTATTTGGAGTAGTTGGAGATACAAGACCGATACGATAGTGATAGCCATTAACTGCTATAATTTATAATAAATTGATGGAGAATCTTGAGAAAACAATAATTCTTTTTTTAGAATTTATTAATCTCAGTCTAAAAACAAACAAGGCAATTCAAGTTAATTGAAAACATCATTGTTTTGGATTAAAAAAGAATTAAACTAGGTTTTGCTTTCAATTTACTTACTTAAAAAATGAAATCCTAGATTAATCGGCCACCGAATTTACTTAATAATAGTAGACATGAACAAAGACACAAAGATTTAGACAGCATGAGGAGATAAGAACCACACAACAATTAGTTTATTTATTTATTTATTTATTTTAATTAGGAAGAAACAAAACAGAATCAAAGAGAAGGGAACAAAGTTACATAAGGTAGAAACAAAAAATTATAATAAAAAAAGGGGAACAAAAAAAAAAAAAAACACAGGAGATTGAAGAATAATGGCTAGAAGGAGCAAAGTGGTGGGTGGATGATGCTCTTTGGACGTGAATATAATAAATATTAGCAAGCTAACATACAAAAAGATGGAGAAGAGAGAAGGAAGAGGCTTGTCTCCAGCTTGTACACGCAAGGCCTTTCTGAAGCAGCAATCATCAAGATGCATCCAAACCATACAAATTCTGATTAATTATATATGTTTCGACCTTTTTATTAAAGGAGAGGCTTTGAAATTAATTTTTGTTCTTCTTTCACAACCTTGCCGATTGCTGCCAAATTAGGAGTCAAAATTCATGTTCTATCTTTCATCTTTCAAGTGGGTGTTTGATAAGGTGATTGTTTGTGATTTGTATCATAAGAGAATCCTGAATTAATGATGTCTTTTTTTAAGTGTTTTTTGATAAATTAATTTTTAATTTGATCTTTAATTCTATAAATTATATCATTGCTTTCTAAATTATTATTTTTTGAAGTAATATTGGGTAAATATTTGTCATTCTTGTGATGGAGAGTGATTGAAAGATATTATAGCCAATTGAGAGCGGGAAAGAGAAAGGAGTTATGGACCCAAAGAAGCTAGAAAACCAATTAAAATCTAACACAAGTAAAGCACTAATCTTGGTGCTGAATTCTTCACACACACAAGGATGAAATAATTGCAGCGACAACATGTAAATTGCTTTGAAAATTTGTACAATTAATTTGATCAAAAGTCTTCAAGTCAAGTCCTTTTCTTAATTGAAGAAAGATATAATTTTCATTGTATTAATTTGTTATATTAAAAATCTTATTTTACATTATTAAATGTGTAGACTTTTTTTCCCTAAAAAAATGCTGCGTGTACCTCACGTTTTAATTTCCCATTTATATTGGGATAAACTTCATAAAAATGTCTAATCTATTTTCACTTTTAATTACATGAAGCTTAGATTATTTATTTTGATGAAAAATCACTGAATATTCTAATATATTCACTGTGACTTAATAACATGAGGCTCACTAGATATACCAAACTATATAAAAAAACACAAAACTTTTACTTTTTTTCCCCTATGGTATTTTTAATCACATGACGTGGAAGATTTTATTAAATTCATGAGTGTTTAATGAGATAAAAATAAAATTATATGATTTCCACGTGACTACTTATCCAGCATGTTAACTTGAATTTATACAAGGATTTGATTGAGAACCTATTGGTATATCAAGGACCTAATCAGGATGAAAATTGATAGAGGACCTATTTGAGATTACACCTACAAATCAGGGACTATTTTGAGGTTTGCTCTTTGGATATAAAACTTGATAAAAAAAAAAAAAGAAAGAAAGAAAGAAGAAGAAGTCATGTTTGGTGCGCGAAAATGGATCCAAGAATATTAAGAAAAAAATATTCCAGCTGTGCGTGACGTGTCGTGTGGAGATATACATACGAGTCAGCATTTACTTCACTTTCAGCCCCCATTAACTTGTTCTTGGCAAAACAAACACGCTTTTTGTTGCCACGTCAGGTAAGGATATGCCTTTAGAATATCTTTTGCTAATTTCCCTCGTTTAACCCTTAACTCTCTCTTAGTTACATACAGCATCATAGTGTTTTTATTATATTATGCCCTAAAATCAAAATTAAAAGAAATAAAAATCGTTTTTTATTCACCCATATTTTCTCAATTTCCAATGAAAAAAACTTAAACTTTTATTAATACATGTTGATTATTAGATTAACTCTAATCTATTTATATTTCATGTGAGATGAACTTGGTTTAAATATTTACAAGGGTTATTAAAAGAAATAATTGCCTTTTTTATTCATATATAAGACATAACCTATATAAAAAATAATTTTGTTTTCATTTAAATAAAAGAACAAAGTTCTCTCTTCTCCTCTCTTTTCTTGGACTCTTATTATTATTTTGACAAGATTTATAAAAATATTCATACTGTGAAATATTATTTTTATTTTATTAATTAAAGTGACATCAAAATAATTGATTTAGGAACAAAAAAATAAATTTTTATAAGTAAGTTTTCTTTTTAGTTCTACATGCTTTCGGTTTGGACTTAACTTCTAGTTTTTTTCCTTGAGATTTTTATAATAAAAGAAAATTATTAAATTTGTCTTGTTTCAAACTTATACCATAAACTAAGCAGGTTAAGTTAGTTATCTCGATTCATTCTAAAATAATATTATTTTAATTATTTTTAATAGTTTTTGGCCTAGACTAAGAAATGAGTATTTCACCCTATGTTAAGCAATCACTAAAATTAATTTCTAGTTACTTAAATTTCAAGACCTCACTTGTTGGCAAAAACTTGATCTTAAATTGCTTCAAACATTTGGCCTTATTAGTAATATTACCGTTTTTTATTTGATTAATCGTTAATGACGAACATTCTATTGGGACA
>Ga0325414_1002710_pt1 | contig 18080 bp, 11 predicted proteins | sample PopdelMetagenome_8_FD_206183 | JGI IMG/M metagenome (GOLD analysis project Ga0325414, IMG submission 206183) | Populus deltoides microbial communities from Bellville, Georgia, United States - Leaf-PdKOR-R3 | ecosystem: Host-associated > Plants > Phyllosphere > Phylloplane/Leaf | place: USA... | reverse complement strand
TTGTTTTAATTGTGCAAATGAGGAACTGTGCGAAGGTAATTTAATTACCTTCGCACAGTTGCTGCACGCGTGAAATTGCTTCACGCGTGCAGTACAATTAATTTTGCCGGGCCACTGGTTTGGGCCAATGGCCAGGCGGGCTGGGCCATGTGGGCTGAGCTGGGCCCAGCCCCAAAAATAACAAAAATAACAAAAATAATAAAAAATAGAAAAAATAGAAAAAATAGAAAAATAGAAAAAAATATGCGTATGCATGAATAAAAATAATATAAATTTACTGGTTTATTCACCCACGCCAGAGTCGAGAATAAAATACTAGTTTAAGTTTATATTATTTTTATTCGTATATTTTTTTTATTTAGCAAAAAAAATATACGTGCATGTATGAAAAATAAATTTATCTTTATTTATTTATTTACTGACGTCAGAGTCAAGAATAAAAATACTTATTTAATTATTCTCTTTGTTTTTTTATTTAACTACATAAAAAATAAAAAAATATGTGAATGCGTAAATTTAGTTCATTTGTTTATTCACTAGCGTTAGAGTCAGGAATAAAAAAATATATTAATCTGAATTTATTTTATAGCTACGCAATAGTTACCAACGCCAGAGTTGGAATTATTCGCGGCGGAACTCTTAATTGGAATTATTCGTAGTGGAATATTTACCAACGCCAGAGTTGGGATTATTCGCGGCGGAACTTTTAATTGGAATTATTTGTGTTGGAATATTTACCAACGCCAGAGTTGGAATTATTCATGGTGTAATTGGAATTATTTATGATGGAATATTTACCGACGCCAGAGTTGGAAATATTCGAGATCAAATATTCATTGACGCCAGAGTTAGGAATATTGTGATTAAACCATCATTTTATTTTTTAAAAAAAAACATAAAAAATAAAAAATATACATGCATTGATTTAAATTTATTTCGTAGGTTTATTCATTGAAATTAGAGTCAATAATATCATACATCCTTACACAAAAAAATCAACAAAAAGCTTTAGCAAGTTAAGATTAAAACAGCAATGCAGCTTACCTCAGGTAGGGTGCGTTAGGGGTGCTAATACCTTCCCTAGCCTCAACCAGTCCCGTACCATAAAATCTCTGTTGACCAGTTAGGGTTCCTAGTGACCATAATACTAGGTGGCGACTCCTTAAACAAAGACATTTTCCCTAAAAGAACAAGATGCTAGAAATCTGTTCTTTTTCCGCAATCTCTGATTTTTTTAAGGCCGCCACGATGTCGGATGTGACAGATATGATCCTAATAAATAAATAAATAAGAGAAAAAAATCAAACTTAAAAACTAAAATATTTTTATAAATACTTTTATATTTGGTCTCTTCGAATCTCAACAGGGCCAAACATTAAATATACCATTAAATTACTTGGGTATTATGGATTTTGCACCCAATTTATTTTTATATCAATTTTATTACTAAATTATTTTGATTTTTCAATTAAGTATTTTTGTTACAATTACCTAAAAAAATTAAGTTTTTTCACAAATTAATATCGTTTATTACCAAAAACAAATGTTTGAATGGTAAAATGGATTGAAAGCCATTAAAATAGATGAAAGTCCTTCATTAATATTTTTTTGAAAGTTAAAGGATAAATCTGATATATATATATTTTTGATGATAACACTAAAACAACTATACATAATTGAGTAATAATTTTAATATTTTTTCTTATAACAATGATAAATTTGAACTGTATACTATGGGGATCCCAAGGACCTAAAAATATTTTTTTTCCATAGAAAAGCGTTGTTTTCCAACAAATAGAAATAGAACTAGTTAACATTACATTGTTTGTTGATAAAAAAAAAATTAAACATAAAAAAATAATGTTCAAGTAATGAAAAATTTATTGACTAATTATTAAACTCGGTCTACTAGGTCAATCTTAAAATCTTTTAATCTAATTCTTTGTCTAGCTAGCTAGCTAGGGCTTCAAATCAAATTGTTTGAGAATTTTCTTGATATAATCCAATTCACTTGATTTTTTTAAAGGCAATCTAAAACCGATAAAAACACAGTTTGACTTTTAAAAAAATTCAAAATGAATTTTTTTTAAAAATATTGAGACAATTATATATTGAATCGATTTAGATCAATACAAGTTAATCTACCAAATCCGTAATCTAGATCATGAATTCTGCTTGGTTTAATATTTATCTATAAAATTATTTTTATTTAATTATATAATAAAAAAAATTAATACTCGAAAACAAAGCAAATGCTATTTTTATTTAATTATATAATAAAAAATGCAAAACTTAAATCCTACAACTTGTGTTCGGGTTCTGGGGTTTAAAATCTGTCAGCCTATGCCTCAGGAAAGAGCGTATGAATGGGATTTGTATTTCCCTACAATAGCTGCCAAATCAGACATCCAGCTTATGAATGGATTTGTAAGCAGCAAACAAATTAGAGATCTGAGACAGAACCGAAAACATTCTCATGTGGAATATTGAGTCTATTTCTTTTTTCCAGCTGCAGAATTGATAAATTTATGAAAATATTGCTTATACAAACAGATTTGTACCCTATAATTATTTACTCTTAAAACCATATTTGAATTCTATATTCTTAAATGAAGGAACAGTAAAGATTGTTGCATGTACATATTCTCCTTCAAAAAACAAATAATAAAATCCTATATGTCAATGAAGATTTAATTATAACTTAATTAGTGCTGTAATTTATTAAAATTAATTATCCAGTCCTTGCAGTAGCATAAATAATGAAACATCCCATTAACTAGTGTTAACCACCCTCAATTTACTATATATATAAAATACCTTCCTTCCTAATGAAATTTCCCCAACTGCCTGCTTCTCTTTTTTTTTTCTATTTTTCAAGAAGGAAGCAAAAAAAAGAAAAAACTTGTAAAAGAATTTGAAATGGAAAGTACTAAACTATATATAACTAAAAATATAAGAATTAAACATATAGTTATTGAAACTATGGAATTGATTAATTAGTTTTATCAAGACTAAATTATTATTTGCTAAGTGTGCTTTCTAATAAAAAATAAATAAATCGAGTAAGGGTTATCTCGATATGACCTGGTCAACTTGACAAGTCCAAAAACAAATCTGACAACCATTAAAAATATAGTTTGATTAAACAAATTCAAGTTGACATATTTTAAAAAAAATATATTGAGACAAACATATTTGATCAACTTAGGTTAACTCGGGTTAACCTGCCAAATATGCGACCCGAGTTATGAGGCTAAAATAAACTTCATAGAAAGCAAATCAAAACCAAATATGAAACCTAATTCTCAATTAAACCAATGTTGAAGAACGAAATTGAAAAAGAAAACAATTAAAAAAGAGAGAAAAAAACAAATAACTCGAGTGAACTCCGGTTCACCTATCAAAACTGCAACCCAAGTCATATGACTGGGATAACTCCATAGAAAACAATCTAAACAAACTATGAAGTTTAATCCCCAATTAATCAAATATTAAAGGATGAAATTTAAAAAAAATAAATTAAAAATGATAAAAAAAAAGACCCGAGGCAACCCTAAGTTAAAAAATTCAAGACAACATATTTTTTAAAAAAACAATTGAGAAAAACATATTGGATCGATCTAAGTTAACTCAGGTTAACATGTCAAATTCACGACCCAGATTATGAGACCAGAATAACCTCATAGAAAGCAAATCGAAACAAAATATGAACCCAATTCCCAGTTAAACCAATGTTAAAGAATAAAATTGAAAAGGAAAATAATTAAAACGAGAGAAAAAAACAACTTGAGTCAACTAGGGTTCACCTATCAAAACTGCAACCCAAGTCATATGACTGTTATAACTCCATATAAAGCAATCAAAACAAATTATAAAGCTTAATCCCCAATTAATCAAATGTTGAAGGATGAAATTGAAAAAAATAGCAATTAAAAAAAGACGTGAGGCAACCTAAGTTAACCATACAATAAAATATGAGACTGAAACAACCTCATAGAAAGAAATCAAATACGATAAAATATGAAGTCTAATTCCAAAACAACCCAATGTTAAAAGATAAAATTAAAAAAGATAAAAAAAAATCAGATTCAACTTAGATTAACTCGTTAAACCTATGACCCGAGTAATGAGACTCGGATAACCTAATAGAAAGTAAACAAAAAAATAACATGAGTCAACCTAAGTTAATATGTTAAATCCACGACTAAGGTCATGAGATTATGATAACTCTATAGAAAGTAAATAAAAATAGATTATGAAACTCAATTTTTAATAAACTTATTGTTAAATGTTGAAATTGAAAAAAAAAATCAATCTAAAAACATTATACAATAAAACGACCTAAGTCTACATGGCTTAATTCGCAAAACATGTGACATGAACCATAAAATCAAGATAACATCATAAAAAACAAACCAAATTAAATTATGAAATCTAATTTATAATCAGCCTAATGTTAAATTATGAAATTAAAAAAAATACCAATTAAAAAAAGATAAAAAAAACTAAGCTAACCCGTCAAACCCGTAATACGAGTTATGAGATTAAGGCAATACATTAAATTCTTGACCCCAACTCAACTTAGGAGCTCAACACCTAAAAAATTAAATGTTGGAGGATGAAATCAATCAATTTAATTCAGCTTAAAAATAAAATTCCTTCATAAAAAACTAAATTCAACAAAGACGAAAACAAAAGAAAAAAACTAAGGCAACCTATGTTATTTTCAAAAAGACTAAAAAATATCATATAAAGTGAATTAAAAAAGAAAAAAATGTTGGAGGATGAAAAAAAAAAAGAAACCGAGGTCAATCTCTTAAACCTGCAAACCATTAAATTCTAGACTCGGACTCAACTAAAAACCTAAAGACTCATCTAATTAAATATTGAAGGATGAAATAAAAAAAAATCATTCAAAAAAGATCTTGCAAGGTAAAAAAAATACAATAATAAAAAAAGATTAGATTTGATAGGAAAAAACTAAAGAATGATAAAATTGTAAAAAAAAAAAACAATTGTGAAAACCATCTAAAGTAATTTAATAGACTATTTTAAATAAAAAAAGATGCAACAAAGAGAACAATGATGAAATTGAAAAAATCACATGATATCATAAAAGTATTCTAAATTTTTTTTTAAAAAAGAGCCTCAAAGACAATTGTTTTAAATTTCTAAGGGCAATGAAGTAACTTGTTGAAAAATCAAGTCAACGACTAAAAAACCTCTAGACCCAAGTGATTTTTTTTTTGTTTCCAAAAGGTAATTAAATAATCACATTGTGCAAAGAAAATGTAAAAATATCATCTAACCCCCCTTTTAGTAATGACTAATGTGTCCCATGAAAAAAATCATCATACTTCTAGACTTAAGGCATGCTACTTTGCCTATCAAAGGATAAAATCAGTCTTTCATTATGCGAATTCATGGTGAAAGACTGATTTCTTTTAGTATAGAGTAATATAAAGGAAAAACTCATTGTTTTTTCTTTTTCTAAAATTAAGTAATTGAATTCTAGCTTAACTGAAACACCGAACTTAATTACTCGATTGAGAGCCTTTGTCGATTAAGCCACTACTAGCTACTTGTTAGGCTTTTAAAAAGACATATTAAGTGCATTGTTTTAAAACCTGACTTGACTTGATAGATCGACTCATGACCCAGGTAATTTGGGGTTTAAGTTGGGCTGAGTTTCAATAAAAATAGAAAAAGAATTGATCCCATGTTAACTCGATTAAAAACTCGAATTGACTCGTGGCCCAATCAGTTTGAAAATACTCAATCAAAACTCGTTATTTTTTTTAAATTTTTTTAAATTATATAATTTTTTTAAATAAAATAAAGAAAATACTTTCGCCTAGGACTTGCCCTGGGTTCTTTCATCATATCAAGTTTAAAAGCTATGATTGAGTGGGCCATTTTATGTAAATATCTATAATGGTGTAATTTTGAACTTAAAGAGCCTAATTTCAATGAAAGTCCAGTTTATTGTGTCAAATAAATTGTTGGGAAAAAAAGAAGTTCAAAGCATTAAGGACTAGAGTTAACATACTACTATGGTTAGCAAGTGCAGGTCCGAATTCTTTGTTGTCTAAGTTATATTTGGTATTACTTTTATAATTTGATTTAAGTTATTTTTCAATTTTTGACTTAAAAAAGTTAGAAGTATGTTTAGTTGGAAATCAGAAGTTTATTACAAATTTGAGCTATAACTTGTGTTACATTTTTCATTAAAAAAAGTTAATTTAAATCATTTTTACCAAACAACTTTATGACTTGAAGTTCATCAAGTTTTATGGAAAAGATTTGGGTATTATATCCTTTACTCAATTCAATTTTTTTGTATATAGATTTCTTAGTAGTTGATTTTAGAAATTAGTATAGAGGATGCTTGACTACAAAATTGCTCATTTCCTTTTCTTTTCTCTTTTAATTTTTTGTATAATGGTCACATAATATTTTCATACAAGTGACTTGTAAACATTGACACTGTACAAGTATTCGGTTAGTTTAATATGTCTTGTAATCAATCAATTGGTTACACGTGACATTTTTATATTCATGTAAATATATATTTATTATTAATAAAGTCTTAATTTATCTTTAATAATTATATAATATTAGATTAATGAATCTAGAGTAGAGATAAAGTCCATGAAACAAAAATGTTTTGTAAGGAAAATTATAAAGTTGTTATAATTATGAGATTCCTATTACATCAAAGCATTATTCCTAAAATGTTCCTGGTTGGTGCTCTCTTAAATATTGGATATTCATTAAAGCCATTGAGACTGATACATATTATATTTTTTTTCTTTATAAAAGGAAGTAGTTGTTCTCATAAGCCGAGGTATAAGGGATACCTAGAACTAATTTGTAGGTGCTTGTCATCAGACATGTATATTAAACTAGCCTACATGAGAATTTCATATGGAGAGATCATTTATGTCTATGGAAAGGCTCATTTGATGGTCATGTAAATGATCATTAGACTTGAAATCACTAAGTTATCTTATACAAATAATATTATGCTTCGAGTTAATTTCTAAAATTGTTCTAAATTAAAAAATATACTTTGAAAAATAATTGCTACCATTTTCTCAATTAACCTCTTAAACATGTTTGGATTCCATAAATAATAGCAGAGATATGAGTGGATTCATCCATGGCCCATAATCCGAGAAAAGAAGGTGCATTTGGCACTGTTGAAGGATCCTAGAGTCAATTTTGTTAGCTAGGCAAAATTGAGCTTGGAAATCACCATTCTGTTGATTCAAGGAATGTCAAACTTCCCTCGGTGTATGGCTGGGACGGTGGTGTTCGGTGATGGTGAAGGCCACTTATAGTTTCTAACATGTGGTATGCGGCTGTAGTTGTAGCTAGAATCCAACAAGGGAAGCTATCGGTGACGGCTTTTTATTATTATTATTTGAGCAGAGAGGGTTCCTTTTTCTTCTTTCTAATTTTCCTTTTTATTTTATTTTTTAATTTTTTCTTTTGTCTTCTCTCAGAGGTATCTAATTTGTAAGAAGATTCCTTTCTTATTAATGAGATCCATGAATTTTATACATCTCTCTTTTTCCTCTTTGACTTCATTTAGATCCATAATTAGGGATTTTCTATGTATCCTCATTAAATCCTTTCCATCTAGTCTAGATCAACCATAAATTTTCCAATTTTATTTCAATCTCCACTTTATGGACGATGATTCCCTTTTATTTTAAATCTTTCAATTTTCATTTACATGATCTTCTATTATATTATTTGATTCTCTATTTTTCTTGTATTTTTCACCTACTCCCTAATCATTTTTTATTTTTATTTATTTCTCATTCCTATTTTTATTTTATAAAAACTAGTCACACAAAATAAAATAAGTGAAAGTGATAAAAACCAATAAATGATAAATCAACAAATTGCATTAGGAAAATATTTTTTTTGAAAATTTTAATATTTTTTAAAAATATATTGAAACATTGGGGCAAAATGGGTTATGATAGTTGTTTCTCTTTTATAATTATTATGGTACAAAGACATTGAAGAAATTATTATTTTTTAGTTTTATATAATAAGTTTGTAAAAAAAAATATATATAACTCGCAATTTTTTATTTTTTTTAACCTATTGAAAGGTGAACTTAGCTCAACATGAAAAGAATAGTCTAATTAAAAAGTAACTTCCATTAAAATAAAATAAAACAAAGTTAAATTATAAGATAACCAACAGTCACATGAAAATTTAAAGGGGTTAGTGAGGCAACAAACGGTCAAATCAAAAACCGAGCATCCTGGACATTAAACTTAATATTGATCAAATTAAGAGGTAACTAATCTCAATACAAAAATTAAATGGGACAATTCAAGAGACGACCAATCTCGGCACGAAACTTAAATGGATATTTAAAATGAAATTATCATTGAATTAATAAAATAAATTATTTTTCATGAAATTATCTTTCATGTTTTGGGACTAGATTGTAAATTTAAACAAAGAGGGTTTCTTTTTCTTTTTTTCTTTTTTTTTTCTTTTTCTTGTCTCTAATCTATAGTGTTAAGCACCCTAGAATTATAGTGTGGAGCACCTTAGAAAATAAAACTCAATAATTAATGGAAAAATCTTTTTTTATTAATAAGATCCGTAAATTTTATGGTAAAAAATTAATTTTTTTCATTTTTGAAATGTGCAATTTATCCCTTTTTTTATCCTCCATTTTTGTTGCTTATTATCATCTCACTCCCCAACCTTTTTATTTTTATTTATTTATTTATTTATTTTTCATTCCTATTTTTATTTTATAAAAACTAGTCATAGAAAATAAAATAAGTGAAAGTACAAAAAACTAATAAATGACTATAAATCTTCTTAATTGTATTGAGAAAACATTGTTCAAAATTTTTTATATTTTAAAAAATATATTGAAAAATAGAGATAAAAATGAATTATGAGAGATATAAGGAAATTATGCAATAGACTTTAATAATATTAATCAATCAAGATGATAAACCAAGGAGATTATGCTGCAATTTCAGCAGAAAAAACTGAAAAGTCTTACGTACCCTATAGATGTTAACCTAATAGGTTTTGGAGACTAGGCTAGTATTGCATACAAACATCTAATTAAATAAATTAAAAGCTATTTATACAAAAAAAAAATTAAGTTTAATCCTTACCTAGCAGAAGGTAATCAACTAAACTTGTGACTCGAATCATTGACTTAATTGGGTTTAATATTGTTTTATAATTTTTTATCTATAATAAACACCTATAAAATTAAGAATTAATCAAATATCAAGGTGATTGGAAAAAAAATCAAACCAAAACAAATTAAGTTGCCCAATTAATAATCAACTAAATATTAAGTGATGAAATTAAAAAAAAATTTTAAAAAAAACCCAATTGTAACGGATAAAAATGAAAAACAAAAAAAAGCATAGGCTCTCAGGGTTGAATGGCCTAGAGGCCTTGAGCCTTATTTTTTAAAATTTTCTTAATTAATTCTTTCAGAAAAATCATAACTAACACATTGCCTGCCGTATCCAAATTCTGGTTACCTTAAATCCATGAAAAATCAGGCTAAGCTATTTAAGACAAAAAAAAAAAAAACTCATTTTCAATCATATTTTGACAAAAAAAACCTAAACACCATACAAATCATATCCATATCCTATAACAACCTAAAAATTGACTTCAAAACCCATAATCAACCCAAAACCAAAATTATTTTCGGGCTCAAATATACCATTTTAGGCAAGTTTAAGAGAAAACAACACTTAGGTTAAACTCTCTCCATAAAAAAGAACTCATTAACACCGAAATCACCATTTTTATGGCTATAATCGCTGTTAACCGAGACTTTTTCTCTCTATAACCAGAATCTAGCTGTTTTCTCTCAGCTTTTTCTAACTAGAGATCAAAAAGTAAGAAAGATGAAGTCTGGGATCAAAATTGAATTTCAAGAATTTTTATGGACTTATAGTTTATGATTTGAATTAATTTTTAGGGACTTATAATTTATGATTTGAAAAGTTAAAGGATCAAATATATGTAAAAGGTGGTTCGAGGATATACACATACATGCACACCATCTTACTGTGAACAGGTTTGCTAACAAATACAACGGAATGTGAGGAGGACATACACACAAATGCACACCATCTCATTCAATCATTTTTTGGGTTATCATTTATTAGTACTTGACTCATCAATAATATGCCAGGTCCAAACTTCCCTTTGAAACAGATAAATTTCGTAGTTAGTTTCTCATTGTACTAATGTGTTCTCTCTGTTGACCTATTACAACAAAACCATTTCTTGTTTGCCTTCTTTTCTTTTTTCTTTTTTATTTTTCTTTCAATTTCTTATGAAATTAGAAAAGAGAAAAGGTCAATTTCATTGATTAACGAACTGGCAGATCAAAATTGTTGGCTTCATTTTTTATTAAATTTCAGGTAGATTATGAAACATGGCTCATCATCTATTGAATCCTTCCTACTTTTTTCTTCCTTGTTCATGAATGTTACCTTCCATGGCTAGAAGGATCTACCGGTTCCTTTTGTTTTGCTTCTGTGCCTCTCACGTTTTGGCAGCAGACACACTGTACCAAGGTGGTCATTCCCTCAATTCTTCCAATACTCTAGTTTCCAAAAATGGGCTCTTCACTTTAGGATTCACAAGACTTGGCTCTGCTGAGTCGAATGCTAGCTACTTGGGAATATGGTACAACAATGAAAGAAGCCACCCTTTTTGGCTAGCCAACAGAGACAAACCCATAGCAGACAATTCAGGGGTTCTTGCAATAGATGGATCAGGAAATACGAAACTCACCTACTCTAGAGGTGATCCCGTTGAGTTCTATTCAAGTCGATCTTCTACAAGCAATATAACAGCTATTTTAGAAGATTCAGGCAATTTTGTTCTCATAGATGAAAATTCTGGCAGCCAAGAGGTCTTATGGCAAAGCTTTGACTTCCCTACTGACACATTCTTGCCTGGAATGAAGTTAGGGATCAGCCATAGAAATCGCCACACCTGGTCCCTCGTGTCGTGGTTGAGCGACATAGTACCCACTCCCGCTGGTGCTTTCACTTTGGAATGGGATACTAACGGAAAGGAGTTGGTCATTAAGCGGCGAGATGTAATTTATTGGAGTAGTGGACCATTCACGAGCAATACAAGTTACGAAATTCCTTCTCTGGATCAAAGTTTTATAACAGTTTCTAACGCAGACGAGGATTACTTAATGTTCAATGTTTCTCCAAAACAATTTACTGCTCAGGGTCAAAGAAATTTTTCAATGTGGCAATTGGAATATGATGGGAGCATAGCAGATCAAAGTACTGGACGAACATATGGGGGCACAGCATGTAAAGGAAATAACACAGATGGTGGTTGCAAGAGGTGGTCAGGACCGGCATGCAGGAGCAATAGGAACAGTTTTGAATTGAGATCAGGTTCCTTTGTAAACACAGTTCCTAGGAAGTACGACGATAATTCTAGTCTTAGCATTAGTGATTGCATGGACATCTGCTGGAAAGATTGTCAATGTGTTGGTGTTAGTACCAGAGGCAATAATGCCAACAATACTGGATACACGTTTTTTTATGGAAGCTTTACACAAGACCTGAGGGCAAATGCAATTCAATACCACATCATTGTTCTAGGCTCTTCAGGTTTGCTGTTCTTTCGTTTTCTGGTTATCAGTTTATAACCCAACAATGTAATTAATTTTAAATAAATTCCCATTGGATGTAGGGAAAAGGAATTGGATATGGATTATTTTAAATAAATTCCCATTGGATGTGGGATTTGTATCATTGATAGGGCTCGCGGGACTCTTGTGGTATCTGAGAAGGAGAAGACTTCGAGGTAACATTTTCTAAATAACAAACAAATTTACTGAATTTTTTTTTCTTTTTTGCTTTTATAAGCATTAAGACTTGTTGAATTCCGGGATTAGCTTACTTTATCATATCAATCTGAGCAGAGAAGTATCTCAATGAGTTGCTGACATTGGATTCAACGAACGATACGCTTGAACTCGAAAATGACGGAAACAAGGGCCATAATTTAAAGGTATATAGTGCAGCAACAATTATGGCTGCTACAAATTCCTTTTCTGCAGACAATAAACTTGGACAAGGTGGTTTTGGACCAGTTTACAAGGTAGTTTGTTAAAAATTACTTCAAGAAAAGGATTGAAGAACTTATTAACTTATATCTCAGACCAAGTATTGAATTGAGAGCTGTTTTACTTCAGGGGAAATTGCCGGATGGGCGAGAGATAGCGGTAAAAAGACTGTCTAGAAGTTCAGGACAAGGGCTGGTGGAATTCAAAAACGAGCTTATACTCATAGCTAAATTGCAACACATGAATCTTGTCAGATTCCTAGGCTGCTGCATTCAAGGGGAAGAGAAAATGTTAGTGTACGAATACAAGCCTAATAAAAGCTTGGATACATTTATATTTGGTAAGTTAATTATGCCATCATACTATAAAGTGAATGGATCTCTGTTCTTGAAAGGTTTTGGACTTGGATGAATAACATTGCTGGAATATTCACTGTTATGTTTTTAATGCAGATCAATCACAAAGGGAGCTCATAGACTGGAAGAAGCGATTTGAAATCATTGAAGGGATAGCTCAAGGGCTACTTTACCTTCATAAGTACTCGAGATTGAGGATAATTCACCGAGATTTGAAGGCTGGCAACATACTACTTGATGAAAATCTGAACCCCAAAATTTCTGATTTTGGCATGGCGAGAATTTTCAAGATAAATGATTTAGAAGGAAATACAAACCAAATTGTTGGGACGCGGTAGGTATAGATTTAGAGTTCTATGTGTCATTACTCTGTTAAGTGCTTAAAAATAACATAACATTCACTTTGTCCATACAGTGGTTATATGTCCCCTGAGTATGTCATGGAGGGCATTTTCTCTGTGAAATCTGATGTCTTCAGTTTTGGAGTTCTACTGCTGGAAATTGTTAGTGGTAAAAGGATCCAAGGCCTCCTTGAAATAGACGGCCACCCTCTCAATCTTGTGGGATATGTAAGTTCATTTCATGCAACCTCATAAATTAGACGTTGCTAGCTGCATAACCTTAATTTTAACATTAAACGTAAACTTGGTTCAGGCATGGGAGTTATGGAAAGCAGGTACCCAATTTGAGCTGGTGGATCCAATACTAAGAGAATCTTGCTCCAAAGACAAAGTCTTGAGATGCATTCATGTGGGCTTGCTATGTGTAGAAGACAATGCAGTGGATAGGCCGATTATGTCAGATGTTATATCAATGCTAACAAGCGAAGCACAATTACCACTTCCCAAACAGCCTGCATTTTCCAATGCAAGAAGTATTGTGGAAGAAAAGAGCCTCAGCAAGCCTGCAGAGATTGGTACTTCCATAAATTATGTATCTCTGTCAACCATGGATGCGAGATAGAGGTTAATTAGAGCGTTAGATGGTTTATTTCTCCTCACATTTTTTATGTCATTCTCCATCAGTATTTTGCTTTTTCACATATTTTGATAATAATGGCAAACGTTTTCTTTTGCATTGAATCTTTATTTTTTTTCCTGCTTAATTGCAATAATAGCTCTTCAAAATTAATTACAAAATAGTTCATCAAAATTTTAAAAATAATTAAAATTAAAATAAGATTTGACAAAACATAAAAAATAAATAAATAAATAAATATTATGAAAAATAGTTTATGATATATTTGCTAAAGACACTCTTTGACTAAAAATTATATACTAAAAACTTATCTTGAGATTGTGTTTGCCAAACTCATCTTAAAAAAAAAAATCATTTTTTGTTTGGTAAATTTCTATGAGACCGAACACAGCCTTAAGGTTTTTAAAAGCTCAGCACAGCCACACGAGCTGGACTCCCTGGCCTAGTCCAAAACTATCAGAAGCCTGGTCCGAAGGAAATGAATGGCCCAACCTTCTTTTTCTTTCAAAACGGAGGAATTTCGGAAACCCAATCCATAAACAAAAGAACAAAAAAAAGAGCTTCACGTTTCAAGGATCAAAACCAACATTTTACATTAACCTTACCCATCACCTACATCATTTCCTGCTGCTCAATGTAAAAAAAAAAATGATATTTCATTTGCAAATCCTACGATTTAAAGCAAAGCATGCTCCCTACACCATCATCTTGACAAATGGCAGAGATGCATGCAAGAATATGCAAAAACCAACTTTACAGTGGAAAACTTGAACAGGAACAAAAAGAGAAGGAAAAACTATGTACCAGCTTGATACTAAGGAATAACACACAGTGATATTGATGAAAAACTATCTTTTCGTATTCATCATATTGGTATATATATATATATATATATATACACACACACACACACATTGGAATACTGGTATAACAGATTTCCTAAATTTAGGCTAACAGAGTTGTTAACAGAATTATACACGTGATTGTTACACATGCTGTATTGCATGGGAGGTTATATTGATGTGCACACTATGCTGCATGTCCTTGGTTGTTACAGCTGCTTCATAGTGTGCATTGCATGGGAGGCTGCATTGCTTGAGCATATTGTGATATATTTGAATAAGCACAGTGAACGTTAGTGCATGGCTATCATCCCCCCTCAAGATGGAGCTCGATATGAGAGACCGATCTTGTCACGAAGAAATAGAAACTGAACTCTGGGAAGTGATTTAGTTAGGAGATCAGCTAGTTGGTCAGAGGAGGAGACATGAGCAACACGTAGAGTTCCTTTTTGCACCTGATCGCGAATGAAGTGAAAATCTATAGCAACATGCTTCATCCTGGAGTGGAAGACAGGATTGGAGCAGAGCTGAGTGGCACCGACATTGTCATAGTAAATGACTGGACAAGAAGGCAGTGGGAGACCAAGATCACATAGCAGAGAGGACACCCAATTGAGTTCAGCAGCAGTGTTGGCAACAGACCTGTATTCTGCCTCAGTTGAAGATCGTGCAACTGTTTTATGCTTTCTAGAGCTCCAAAAGATAGGATTACGACCAAGATATATAATGTAGGCACCTGTGGAGGAGAAATGATCCGGGTCGCCCGCCGAATCAGCATCGGAGTAAGCATGTAAAGTATCAGAAAAGGCATGCAGGGAGGAAGGAGAATCACAGTGAAGTTGAAGGCCAAGATCAAGAGTACCACACAAGTAACGGAGGAGACGTTTGACCTGTGCCCAGTGATCAGTGGTTGGTTGGTGCATAAACTGGGAGAGTTTATTGACTGCATACGCAATGTCAAGTCTGGTGAGGAGGAGGTATTAGAGGCTTCCCACAACAGAACGAAATTCTGTGGGATCAGGTAAGGGGTCACCAGAATGTAAGGAGAGTGGGGGGCCAGATGGAAGTGGTGTGACAACAGATTTAGCTTCAGTCATTTGAGTGCGAGTGAGGAGATCAAGCAGATAACGGCGCTAAGATAAGAGGTATCCTTGCTTGGTAGGAAGGATTTCAAGCCCAAGGAAATAAGACGGGTGGCTAAGATCTTTAAGAGAGAATCGGTGAGCTAACAGATTGATAAACCGATTGACCAGATGAACATCATCGCCAGTGATAATGAGGTCATCAACATAGACCAGTAAGTAGATAAGATGTGGCCCTAGGTGAAGGACAAATAAGGATGTATCAGCATGAGAGTTTTGGAACCCCGACTGAAGGAGAAAAGTCTTGAGCTCATGAAACCATGTACGGGGAGCCTGTTTTAAACCATAGATGGCTTTGTGAAGTTTGCAAACATGAGATGGGAAGTCTTTATCAATGAAGCCAGGGGGCTAATGCATATAGACTTTTTCAGTGAGTGTCCCTTGCAGGAAGGCGTTATTCACATCAAGTTGCCGTAGCTTCCAGCCAGAACTGATTGCTATGCTGAGCACTAGCCGGATGGTGGTCGGTTTGATGACCGGACTGAAGGTATCATAATAGTCAACACCGAGGCGTTGATGAAAGCCTTTGGCTACCAAACGGGCTTTGTACCTGTCAACAGAATCGTTAGAATGTCTTTTAGTGCGAAAAATCCATTTACAGCCAACAATATTTTGACAAGAGCTGGCAGGAATGAGTTGCCAAGTGCCATTGCGAATAAGAGCATTAAATTCATCTGACATGGCCTGGCGCCATTTGGGATCTTTAAGAGCTTGTGATGAGGTTGTAGGTTCAAGGTCAGAGCGTTGTGATAATGTGGTATGAAGATTTAGTTTTTGAAGAGGTTTGTGAATGTTGTTCTTGGCTCGTGTTTGCATGGGATGAGTGGGTTGAACAGCAGGTTGTAGGCTATATGGGAGAGGAAGTGAAGGTGGTGAAGTGGGGTTAGGGGAAGTTGTGATCAGAGACGTTTCAGATGCAGGGGATGAAGTTGTGGGACCTTCATTGTGGAGGTGCTGGTGAGGACAAGCTGCAGATGGTGATATGAGTGGTGGAGGGACGGTGCTGAGTGGAATAGGCTGAGGAATCCATGTATTGACAGTGGAGGAGTCAGGACGTGCATCTTGGGAAGAGGTGGATGTAAATGGAAAAATGGATTCTACAAACTTGACATGACATGAAACAAACACTTTGGTCGCGGATGGATCATAGCAAAGATATGCACTCTGAGTTAAGGAGTACCCAAAAAAGATGCATGGTTTAGAACGTGGTTCTAATTTATGAGATTTATAGGGACAAAGCCAGGGGTAGCAGAGGCAGCCGAACACTTTGAGTTTTGAGTAATTGGGAGAGGAACCAAAGATTTTTTCATATGGAAAGCAAAGAGTTAAGGTGGGTGTGGGCATTCTATTAATTAGGTAAACAGCAGTAGCAAAGGCATGAGGCCAGAATCGTAAAGGAATGGAAGCATGAGCAAGGAGAGTGAGCCCGGTTTCCACAATGTGAAGGTGTCTCCTTTCAGAAAAACCATTGTGTTCAGGTGTGTGAGGAGGAGTAGTGCGGTGAGATATACCTAAAAGCACATGAAGGTTAGTGAGTGCAACGTATTCTCCACCATTATCTGAATACAAGGTATGAATATGCTGATTGAAGTGTTTTTCTGTGATAGCTTTAAAGCGAAGGAAGACATCTTTTACTTGTGATTTGTGTGTTAAGGGATAAAGCCAGATGTATTTTGTAAAGTGATCAACAAAGATAACATAATATTTGAAACCATCAGAGGACAAAATTGGAGATGTCCATACATCTAAAAAGATAATCTGAAGAGGACGGGTAGAAGTAAGAGTGGACATGGAGAATGAGAGTTTGTGGCTTTTATTGCAGTGACATACATTACAAGAAAATTGTAACATACGGGAAGATGGTAATTCAAGTGCAGATTTAGAGAGGACATGTTTCAAAATAGGAAGAGCAGGGTGGCCTAAGCGATGATGCCAGTCGAACGAGGTGGTTTTGGTGCTGGAAAAGGCAATCAGTGGGGTAGATGGTGGCCACTCATATACACCATTTTTAGCTTTACCCTTCAGAAGTATGGCTCCCGTGTGAAGATCCTTAACAAGGAAAAGAAACGGTAAGAATTCAATTGAAGCATTGTTGGAGATGCAGAATTGAGATTAAGTTTTTGGTGATGTTGGGCACACAAAGAACATTAGTTAAAGAAAACTCCTGATTGGAGTGCAGAAGAGAAGTAGAACCAGTGTGTGTGATTGGTAGTCCCGTGCCATCACCAATCATAATATCGTCTAGCCCATTGTATGGAGTATGTAGGGATAGGTTGTTGAGATCAGAGGTGACATGGTGAGAGGCACCGCTGTCTAAGAGCCAGGTATTGCTGTGAGGAGAGTTGGTAGCATAATGTGCCTTTGGTTGCCAGGGTGGTTTGAGCAGTCCTGTATTGTTGTGAGTAGTTGTGTGATTAGTACTTAAAAGTGCATTTTTATCAAGGTTTTATATCATCATTTTGCACTTGAAGTATTAATAACTCCTTAACTAGAGCATGTTTTATAATAACAGATCTGTAAATCGTGAAGATAAAATACAGTTCATTAAGGATGGCCTGAGTAAGGAGTCTTTAGATAATCTTCTATTGACTCTTGAGACGCACCCTAGTGGAGATGTGCATCGTGCAATTCATGATTT
>Ga0325414_1002709_pt1 | contig 18083 bp, 11 predicted proteins | sample PopdelMetagenome_8_FD_206183 | JGI IMG/M metagenome (GOLD analysis project Ga0325414, IMG submission 206183) | Populus deltoides microbial communities from Bellville, Georgia, United States - Leaf-PdKOR-R3 | ecosystem: Host-associated > Plants > Phyllosphere > Phylloplane/Leaf | place: USA... | reverse complement strand
GAATACTCATTATTATTAAATTCCATAGCTCTCAACACAACAAACTTTGTTCCCTGACGTTTTCCAAAATGGCAACAGCAGCAGCAACAGAACATTGGCAGCAATGTGCGAGTAATTTTATAGTGCTCGGAATAGAGCTCACTTCAGAAAAGAGAGATACACAGGAGGGAAGAATTTAGATGTGATCTCCATTGGCTGTCATATTTCAGCTGCCATTCCGAAGCCATGACATTAGAGAGTTAAAGAGACGAAGGGAGAATTGAAGGCAGCTTATCAAACAAACGCCATTCAAAAACCCATTATCAAAAATGAATTTTCAAGATTCATAGTTAGAAACTACAGAGTATACCAAACACTACCACACTAAAGATTCTCACAAGGACACGGACACAGACCACCCTTACAGAAAATCAAAACTCAATCTTCAAAATCTCCAGCATTTTCCAATAGATAGTTGGCTGCCAGTTGCTCATTGCGATCACAAGCCAAGAATGCTTCTATGACAAGGGCTCTATCAAAACCCATTGCCTCGAGCTATAACAGGTGAAAGGAGAAAAACAGGAGCAATGTTTCAAAGAATAACAACGAAGAAGAAAATCCCAAGACAGAATAAATGAAATGATATAGGCATACCCGTTCAATAGCTTCTTGTTCAGCTGGGGTCACATTGATTGCATGGGGCATATCTTGGTCAGGCTGATCAAATATATCCCTGAGAAGAACAGATTATACCATATTGTGACATCAACGATCAGGGTGGATAAATAATCAATTTTTCTGCAGACTGCATATCTTATATATATATAAAAAACACTATTAAATGACTTCTCAGGCCAATCCTAGGATCCAACACATGGTTGGTCTCAAACCCAAGGCTTGCATTTTCCACCAAGGCATATGCCAATAGACCGCATAGGCATTGGGAAAACTAATTTTTTATTATAATTAATGACAACCTATTTTTAAGGTTTTTGAATATCAAAACCAAGAAAAGCCAAAAGCTCACTCATTTCAGGCTCATGCCAGCTAAATACCAGCTTAAGTAAAGCGCTCAGTAATTATTCTAGCACGCCAGCTTAAGTAAAGCGCTCAGTAATTATTCTAGCATGCCAGCTTAACTAAAGCTTGTACATGGCGCCTTAGAGCCCATATAAAACTAAAGACTTGCTTAATTTAGAATACTTCACCATCCAGTAATATTAAATAAATTTGCAGTTAAAAAATAGACAAGAAGTTACAACTCAAAACTGACAGTATATCAAGCCCCACATCCTGGGGCCTGCCAGATTTAATCCCAATTAAACCAGCATCACACGAATGTAAGGAGGGTGTGGGTGCTTTCCATATAAGACAACTCCCCCACCCCCCGGCCCTCTTTTATGGATTAAGTGGTTTCGTATAGCATGAAACCATCATTTTTCAAATGTCCACCACCATCGCCATTTCTATCATAGAAATTATGGAAAAGATTTATGCGTAACAAATATGAAGTACATCAATAACTACCCACAATTATGATGAAATTGACCAACATCTGCTAGATCCCTTCATCTTTCAATGAACCGGGATACTTGCTTTGAATTTTTTTGAGATTCCACTAAATACATCAATAAAGATACTCACCCTTCAGAACCATCAAGAGGTTCATTTATTAACTGAAGAAACTCTGCATGATGCTCTTGAATAATTCTCAAAAGCTGGGGGTTTTGCTTCCCAAGCTCCTGAAGCATGGGCTGTAACAGAAGTAGCTGATTAAACCTCAAGACAACAAATGTTGATATAGAAAAATAATAAATAAAGAAATGAAAAGCACCTGCAAGATTTGTGGATTTGCTTGAACCATTGAACGCAATGCTTGAAACTAAAATGCAAGAAAGATAGAAAAAATGAAATTATTTGATATCATGTATGAAATTGATAATCACTGCAAATCCTATATCAAACAATATCAATTGTTATTTGGCGCTTGGCATTAAATGACATATATCAACTTGATAACCATTAGAAATCCTAAATCATGTCTTATCAAAGGTTAATTTGGCAATGGCATTAAATGAAAATTTAGCACCCACCCCAAAACCATCTAAGCACGTCAATCAAAATTGTTAAGGTTTAGTTATACAATCATACCTAAATATTTCCTGCCTTTATTCATGATTCTATTACCCTATTTCTAATCACACAATTTATTACCCTATTTCTAAATCCAATGCCATGAAAGATTGACATGAATTGTGAATACCAATGAGTTTAGCATTAAAATGCATTGCATTTAAAATCCAACCATACTTGTTGATTGTTTCTAAGGAAATCAAGAGAGCCAAGTCCGCCACCAGCACCACCTCCACCACCAGAAATTGTCTGCTGGACAAGTTCCAAATCAATAACACCAGCAAACACTATACAGTTAATACATAATGAAAACCTTCTAAAATCTGAAGTTTAACCTCAGGAAACATATTCAATGGAGATGAATTAGGTGCTCCAAATGCAGGTGCAGGGGCAGCTGGAGCTGCACCTGTTTCAGTAGCCTGATCTGCAGGAAACCTAGCCACTGGGACAGCAACTTCCGCTGTTTCTGGAATGCCCTGAAGACAGAACACCGGTTTCAGTGCTAATTCTAAGCAAAGACTGTAACAGGCTACACACTAAATTTAGACTTACTGAGTACAAGTAATCCACTGCCCGCTCTGGGTTATTATAGGCAGCTCGAAGTGCACGAGTAACTGTTTCTTTATCCCAGGTTCCACCTCCCATATCCATTATTTGCTGAATGGTCTGCTCCAAATTACTACCAGCAACTAAATTGGAAGCAGCTTGACCATAAGTATCACTCTGTGCACTGCAGACATGGTATTATCACCATTAGAATAGTCAAGAACTAAAGCTGTGCATTATGGGTTACAGATTTATTAACAAAGTAGATTTTATAAAATGCCCTCAACAAGATCTCAGATATTTAGCCCACACTTACTACACAAAATGCAAAGCAAGAATTACATCAAACTGATGTGGATCACACACTTACAACATGCACATGAGTAATATTTAGGTGTCAATATTAAAAGACAAGAAACCAGCCTTTTCTTTTTAGGAAATGCTAATGGCTATACTAAGAAATAAAGAGAAAAGGTGTCCTTTGTGAAATTGTCAGAAGAAGATTTCCTTAAAGTGTCAGACATGCAGGCTGCTATTCCAGGTGTAAGGGGGAGAACATGCATCGGACCACTCAAATCAATTTTGGTATTGACTGATATGCTCTCTCCTTGAACGCATTATCCAAGAACTAAAGGAGGCAAAACTCAAACTAGCTACAAGTTACCAAACTGATCTCTCTATTTTACCCAGCATTAAAAATAAATAGCCATGCCCTCTACAATATGTAATCTGTCTTTTATAGAAAATTGCATGAGCCTAGGATGATGCTTTAAATGCACTTTAGCTTCTTATATTCAGGACATCTCACATTAACAAGTGATGGAAACAATCCAAAATAAGCAGTTCAAATCAATTGGATGGCTGACAATCCTCATTAGAACATGTATGGTAATATGGAATAATGACCAATGTAATCCCTAATAGCAAAGAGTAAATTTGTAACTTAATATCAAAAGAAGTTTCCAACTCTGGTTAGAAGTTGAGGACATAATTGTCTTAAAATAACTTGAATCCTCTTAGATATCCCAATAAACCAAATTCTATCTTCAAGTTTCTTGCTATATAATTTTGAGATCTCATAAATGTTTCAAATGTGGCTTGAGTAGAAAGAATAGAAAGGAGATATGCATTATAAGTAACAAAATCATTTGAAGTTGTTGCTGAACTTCCACGAAAGAGTATAAAGATTCTTCCTCGAAACAAAACATATAAACCAGTAGCATCATCGAGAACTAAGTTTTACATACTATATCAATATTATGCATTTACAAATACGTATTGCAGCCCTATTGTCTTAAAATAACCAAAATATGCATAGTGCAACTAGAGATAGAGCATACTTGGCTGTTGCTGAGTCAGAAGCAGATGCACTCTTTGAGTCCCTGCAGTGAAATATTTAATATATAAGAAAGATGAATTCAGTTATTCCTGAATATTTAAGCACTGAAGATATTTGTGGTATAATTGAACTCACAATGCTTGAGCATCAGGTGCGGGAGTCGAAATTGAAGTTGGTGTGGTGGTAGGTGGAGTAGAAACAGGCTGAAGTACATAATAGAAGGAAAAAGGCTTATAAAAAAGAATAGAAATAAATACAAGAGCAAGAAATACCAGAAGAAAAGTAGAAAACAAAGGGTGCAAATACCTGGGTGGATGAAGTACCAGCTGTGCCTGTTTTACTCTGTATATAGCATATAGATGGAAGAACATGTTAAGGTTCAAGCAACCAAATGAAGCATTAAATCATAAATTCCACAATAGCGCATGCAGTTCGTGAATAAAACAAATATTAAAAAAGATGCTGACAAAAAATACTGATAAACACAAGCTAATGTGCTTGCAAATGGTTCATGCAGCTTCTAATGATATATTAATTGGAAAACGCTATTAGGTGCCCTTAGGGCACCCTTAAAGTGGTTAGTAGTAGTAGTAGTAGTAGTAGTTAATACTAGTTAAATGTTGTAATAATTAGACAAATTTGATTTCAAATTTTCATCTAACCATCATTACCTATCCATCAATTACAGGCAAACATCCAAAGATATCATTTTTCTTTTGTAACATGATTGAATAAAAAAGCTTGAACTTCAAGTTGCCTAATTAGTAAAACAGTTGAAACCAAAAGCTACCAAAACCGATAATTCGGATATATCAAGAGATCCATTAATGGTAGTTATTAATTTTCCACCATATTTATTCAAAAAGAAATCACAAAATTTCTCAGCTTCATATTAGTCTTCACCCAAGTTTATAGTTCATGAAAACAATCACAATACACTAGCAATCAAAGACATTATCTCACACACTACAACACAGAAAAGATACTCAAAATTTCACACGAAAAATCCCGAAACATGTAATACATTCCCCGAATAAATTCTCCTTGCCATCATCAAAATCAGCAACACAAACATAAATATAGGAAAACATTAAAAGCACTACCAAAATAATTAATTAAACTTAAAAACCACAACATAGAACTAATGAATTAATGACTAAACAAAAACAAAACAAAAGAAGTAGCAAAGTATTACCTTGCTAAGCATGACAACAAGAAAACCATCTTCAGTAACCTTGTTATCAGCTAAAGTAGTCTCATCTTTCAATACTTTCCCATTATGAATCAACAATTGTTGTCCACATGGGTAATTGTCTTTTCCTTGCGCATCTTCAATATTCTTCTTTACGCCCATAATCTTCACATATTTTATGATTAAAATCACTAAAAAAAACTTGTGGTATTAATTATAGTTACAATTATAATTAAGTTAGGTTTAATTACTTACAGTGTCGGTGGGATGAACCTTAATTTCGAAATGGCTGCCTTTCAGAGTCTTGACGGTGAGCTTCATTGTCGACGAATTATGGGGGAGAGATGCAAAAACGACAGCGTTGCTAGGAGGAAACCCTAGAGAGAACCAGAGCGTGCTGGCTGTGGCTGGTACAGGAATCTATAAAGAGCTAACAGAGGCGAGGGGAGTGTGAATTTTTGGGTTTAAATTCACTCCAACCAAATTTTACTTTTGGTGTTTTACCGTTATGCAAAAGCTAATACTAACTAAAAATAAAAAATAATAATTAAAACAACTCAGGCAATCACAGTATATTATGAGGCAAAACATTATCTATTCCCATAATATTTTACTTTTATTGTTTTAGTTTTTTTTATAATAATTTTATCATTTTTTGTTAAAAATAAAAACATAAAAATTAAAAAAAATGAAAAGCGTTTTGTTTTTAAAAAACTTTGGTGTAAATTATGTTTCTCTTTCTTTCTTTTTCCTTTGATCATTTTTTTTATTTAATTATTCAATATTGTATTTATTAAAATTTATAATAGATGATTTATTTCAACTTATTTTTTACGTGGTTGTTTTGATCTTAAAAAAGAAATTTCACCATTGAATTAGTGCTTAATTTCATAAAAAAAATTAATTTTATTGTTTGAAGAAAATTAAAATAAAAAAATCAAAATCAAAATAGATAAAAAAATGAAAGGACTTTAAAAAAAAACAAATTTGTGCCATTGCCTTATGCCTTGAGATTTTATCAAATTTCCTTTTTGATTGTTTTAATTTGAAGATTTATCGATTTAACTTAAAATTTTATTTTGCTCGTATTTTAATTTTTAAGTTTCGAGAGAAGATCTCAACTTGTGTGTGTATATATTAAATTATTTAGTAGTTTTATTTACTAGTACATATATGTGTGTGTTCTTATTGTTATTTCTTACTTATGTTTTTTATGATATTTTTGCATTTTTCAAAGAAAAAACCCATTTCTTAAAAAATGCATTATGTTTCTTTAAAAAATATTCATATTCTTAAAGAACCTGTTTTTATCAAACAATTTATAATAAGCTTTGGGGATGTGGAGACTTATGAACTAAGTGCTAGTATAAACTATAAAAATGTGTATTCAAAGAAAAAAAAATCTCTCATATTTCTAATTTCAAATGTAATTAACTATGTTCAAATTCATGTTTATAAATATCTTTGAAGTTAGTTGACAAATTACCAATAATAAGCTTTAGCATTTTTAAATATAATATTGTCTTGTTACTAATACTAATTTTGATAACAAAAAAGTTGTTGTCTTAAATGAGAAATAATATTATTTTACACCCACAATATTATTAATGATAAATTAATGATAATTTTTATTATTAATTTTATAAATTTGAGAGTATTATAATTATAATATCTTGAAGTAATCATAACAAGTCCCCAAGGAATTCTTTCTTTCAATAACATTCTACATAACAACAATGATTTCTTGGTCTTACAGTCCTGCGAAGCCAAGAAATTTGATAAGATCATATTGAAACCAACAATGAGCTCGAGAAGGAAAAAGTCAACCAGCAAAAAATCAGAATTCCTTAATTTCTAAGTTCAGGATTACGCCTCCCAATGTACGGGCACCTCAAAATAAAACCATCGTTTTGACGGTATACAGAGATTAGAAACAATTCAAGAACAAACCACCCCCGAGCCTACGAATTAACAGCCATAAGCCAAATCAAGCATGTTCATAGTGCAGAGAGTCTAGATTCATAGTGCCAAAACAGTTCTTTTCCCATGCGATTCAGAGTATAATGTAATATAACACCATCTGTAAAACCTTCTAGTCTTAGTTCATAAGAACTTATACGTATACCAGAAACAAACTAGCTTTCCTGGTGGCAATGTTTTCAGCTTCGTTTAGATTCTTTGAAGCCCATAGGACATGAGAACATACACTTAAAATTACCTGCTGAATGCCTGAGAACCCCTCCGATGCTGCTTGTCCCTATTTCCCAAGGGCAGAACCATCTATTTTCCACTTCAAGTGCCAACCGTGGGGCTGCTCCCATGCGCGTGTAGGTGTAGTTCACCTCGGGTTAACGCTTTTTGTCAGAGCAATTTCTTTCTTTTGCAAACAATTTGGCAAGCAGCTTTGCTGACGCCATGAATCAATGACCATATCTGGAATTCTTTGTGTAATGGGCAGTATTTCATTCTTAAAGCAGCTAATAATTTATAGGATATGACTAGCTATGGAAAACACGAACTAGAAGATCATGGAGTCTCTGTATAGTACTCCTCCTATGTGGATTATGTTCTCTGGTTCAACCTATCATCTTCACTGTCACCTTTTTTTTACCAGTTAGGCTTTGGTTTTATTTTATATGAGTTTAGAGTTAAAGTTCATCAATAATCAGGGTTTTGATGCATAAATTATGAAAACTATATATAAAAAATTAAAATTAATGGGATTATTGGATCATCTGAATTATATATTTGATTGTATTTTTTTTCTAGTTATTTGAAAACAAAAAAAGAAAAAAAAAACAATTCAAGGATGAATTAAATAATAAATTATATATATATAACGCTTGTCTTTTTCAAAGATCAACTAAAGTACTTGATAGGATTAAGCATGGGCGATGAGCAAAAGGAATTAATAACTTAAAGGAGAATTGGAGAGTTCCTGCAGGGCGGTGGGTTCGTCCAACTGGCTACGAGATTCTCCATTATTATTGTTATTTTTATCAGAAAGTATTATCTTTATCCCGAAGCTTTCAATGGCATTAATTTCTACCACAGCCTTATGATGTTGATGTTTACGAATACCAGCCTGCTAGGCTCCCATGCAATTTGCTCTATGCACCAAATGGATAAAGTTGGCGTTCTTAATAATCATGCTTCTTGTTTTTAATTAATTTCAGCGATTATAATTACACCTTTAATTAATTACTCCTTTCCTTCTAATCATCCACAAATAATGTCCATTAATGAGTTATTCCTTCGATAACGATGGTGGATCGATAGGTTAGATGTTATTGGATATTGCTTTTATGATATACAGCATTTAATTAATTAAAAATAACTGCTAATTAATCTATTAAAAAGTGTCCAAACAGCACTGTTATTCATACCATTATCTATTTCTTAAACGGAATTATAATTCCAGATTAAGTTAGACTCGTATTGTGATCTTGATGAAAGAGTTTTTGATTTCTAGAACAAAGATATTTTTTTAGTTAATTTTATGTTTTTTATTTTAAATTATTATGCTTTTATAGATTTTTTTTCTATTTAAAAGGATTTCTAGTTTATTTTTTTCATTCAGTATTTCTAGATTTTTCTATTTTTTTTTGTTTATATAATTAAAGGGTTATGATAGTTTTTTGACAAGAAAAACTTTGATAAATAAAAATTGAGTTTTTAGATTTTTTCCATAATTATGATGTTATTAGTTTTTTAGGGTGTTGATTTTTAACAAGCTATGTTTTTTTTTTGGTTAATAATCGAAATTTTATAACAAGTTATGTTAACCTTCGCTTCTGTGTTCTAGTGGTTTTAGATGGAGGTCGTAAATGATATATATCATAACTCAATAATTTTTTGTAGTTAGTTGAAGTGTATTGTTAAATAACCATGCTTGGAAAGAGATCGCAAATCAAGACGTATTTAAGTAGAAAGGGATGAGGAGGTTTCCTCTCTCGAAAGAGACGTCCAGAGCTAGTATATATGTTATTTCCATATAAGTTAGTTGTTATTATTGAAAATCTTGATGGTGGGATCCATAATGAGATGCTTTTTTGTGGGAATGATATAGTATGGCGAGTGAGAAGTTTTAGCATAGGGCTATTTTCATGCAATGTGTTGGGATTTTTTGAAGTATCTGAATAACCCGAAACAAATTTTTATTTGAGGAACAAGTTATAGATTGGTCTTGTAATTACAATCTTACTTTCCACCATCTTGCTCAATGGATTAATAAGAGTACTTCCAATTTTACTTATACAAGCAATGACTTGATGAGATGTTCTAATAGTATTTTGTTGTTTTTTAATAAGCACGTTTAGCTTTCATTTTCCTTTCTTTTCTTTTTCTTTATTGTAAGCTTTTTCATTTGTCATTCTTTTAATGACGCTGTTTTAATAACATCTCAATTACTATATATATAAAAAAAATTCATGATGAGATGACCTATACAAAAATATTGCGTTATAGATCAATGATAAAAGGATCTATGATGGGGTTGCTCATGTATAAAAAGATATTTATGATAGAGAATAATTTTTTACTGAAATCTGAACTTGAGAACGAGTTCTTCTATCCGGGAATACAGCTGCATGTTTTTTGTATGGAAAATACATACTTTTCTTAGTTAATTTTATGTTTTTTCTATTTTTATTTTTCTATTTTATATTATTATGTTTTCTTAATTGTCTTTTCTATTTGAAGGGAGTAACTTTTCTACTTTATTTTTCATATCCAATATTACTAGTGTTTTTTTTTCTTTCATATAAAAGGTTGTAATAGTCTTTTAGTAACTAAGACTTGAATAAATAAAAATTAAATATTTTAGATATCTTTTTTGATCTTTAAAGATTTTAACTTGTAACAAATTCTGTTATACTTCGCTCCCGTCTGCGTTAGTTCTATATTCTTGGACTAAAAATGAAAGATCTATTTGGTTTATATACTAGTGCTAATTAGACTAACACATAGTTTTTTTAACCAAAGAGACTGGATGAGTGATTAATGAGACATTCTTTCTTTCTCGATTTTTACCAGTTTCAATCTTGGGACCAATACTCAAGGCATTTATTTTTTCTACATATATCAGACCAATACGGAGAATAAACCTTAAAATCATCTGAGAAGAATATTTAGTCTTAATTAATACATAAGTTAGCTCAATGACCATCGAATAAAAAATTAATAATTAAAATGTTTTTCTATTTCAGTTATTTTATTTATTTATTATATAAAATGAGACTATCTAGCTAGAATACGAGAGTTCATCCCTCTTATATATATATATATATATATATATATATGCAAGAATATCACTGAGCTACAGGCTCCTCTTGTTGTTCTATGTTGTTATCAATATCGTGCTGTTGATTTGAAAGAACATTGCTAAAAGTAATATTGATGGGTGGTGTTATTCTCACTCTATTTTGTTTTTCTCATTTCATTATTTATTACTAGTCTAATTATTTAATAATTAAGTTTCTTTAATCTTCTTTAATTCTTTAAAGTAATTAATTTTAAAATGATCTTTTATAAATATATTCTTAAAAAAATCAAGAATATACAAGATCATGACTAAATATTTAAATACTTTAAAAGTAAAGCAGATAAACAAATAAAATCCAAAACAACTAAAATCATAGCAATACTTAGGCTCTACAATATCTCCGGGTTTCAGGAGGCACAATCAGAAACGGATCCAGAAAAATAGTTATTTAATTAAAAGGATCAAGAAAAAAAACACAAAACATATTTAATTTCTCATAATAAAAAAATATTTATTTAGAAAATCCCTATAAGTAATAAGAAACTCTAAAAATAGAAGTATTAATCTCTAAAAATCCTTGCAACTCGATTCACCCATGATAAGCGATCCAAATTATATATAATTAAAATATTTTAAAAAAAATTCAACATAGATTTTATTTCACTGGAAATAGAAGTGTTCATAAATTTCTATCCTTAATTGGGTGGTAATTCCTATAATTTAATTAATGAGATGAGATTTACATCTAGAAAATTCCAAAAAAAAAATTAAAAGAAAAGAAAAGTTCATATGAAATAAACAGTCGTCTTGTTATTCTTATAATGAAACACGTAAGGAAAAAAAAATAAATCAAAGGCTGATTAATTAATTAATTAATATATTTCCTAATTATTAGTACAATCAGTATTTTATTAAAGGTAATTGATATCCATACATTTACTCAATTTCCAAACTTAATTTATGATGAAGAAATAGAAAGCAAAAAAGGCAAAAACTTCAAGGAAAAAAAAAACCCTAACCGACCACGAAAAAATAAGGGTGGTAGCATGGTAGGAGGAGGAATCCATGCATAATAAGGATAACAACACACACATATATAAAACATAAACCCTAAGAAACCTATCATTAAGTACTTCTTCTTAAAAAGAAAAACACAGCAATAGTTTTAGCGGCTATCCGCCAGCCTCGCTTTCCTCTCAATCTCACGAGACAAATCCTTGAAGTCAACATCCTCATCAATGCATAATCCTCTTTCCTTTCTTTTCACTCCTCGACACCACCACCACCACCACCACCATGTGAATATCTATTAACCTTCGCTGATCTCTTTATTGTTATTATGGATCTTCTTCTTCTTCTGATTACGAGCATCATTAACGTGTGAAAGAGCCTCTTCTTAATATCATGGTGTGATTTTTGTAGAGAGAAGGAAAAAACAAAGATTTGCGTAAGACAATGGAGAAGAAGAAGTATCCGATCGGACCAGAGAATTATGTTCTCTATGAAGAGATTGGTCAAGGTGCTACTGCTTCTGTTCATCGTGCCTTGTGTGTTCCTTTTAACGAGATTGTCGCTATCAAGATTCTCGACTTTGAACGTGATAACGCTGATCTGGTAAAGTTTCTCTCTTTTTGTTGCTTGAATTTTTTTTCCCCGTGATCTTCATATTATTTTTTTTGTTTGTTGAATTTGATAAGGTTGGATTTCAATTCAAATTCCATTGTCAATATCATAGAATGAAATCAAGTTTGAGAAAATATATATTTGGTATATGTAGCCATGTAGGGCTAGTTCTCCAGATACCTAACAGCTTGAAAATATTAAAAAAAAAAGCCATGTACTTGAAAATTTTGGGCCATCGGATCGTGGGGTCATTAGAACTTGGAATAAAATTTAGTTTTTTATGGTATTTTGTAGCAATGCGTCTGCTAGGTTTTGTGTTGTCATGTATTGGATCTTAACTGCACAGCATGATTTTCTTAATAACTAAAAGAAGTATGATTCTAAGCTTATTACAATTGGCTTTTGGGCGTGTTATCTATGATGGGCTATAGGAATAGTACTGTGTTTTAAATTCTACCATCCTTTTCTTGTTTATTTTTTTTATTTTTATTATTAATTTTGGTTTGTATATATGTGCTGCTTCTCTGACAGCGTACTATTTCACGGGAAGTGCAAACAATGATCTTGGTGGACCATCCTAATGTTCTCAAATCACACTGCTCCTTCGTCAGTGATCATAATTTGTGGGTTGTTATGCCATACATGTCTGGGGGCTCTTGTCTTCATATATTGAAGGCTGCTTATCCAGATGGTTTCGAGGAGTTGGTGATAGCAACAGTACTACGTGAGGTATTGAAGGGAATAGATTATCTTCATCATCAAGGCTACATACATCGCGATGTTAAAGTAAGTAAATATTGAATCTTTAAACCTTTTAGTCCTATCTTTATCTCCCAAGTATCTTACCCTTTGTGTTATGCCTCACATAGTTAGTGTTTTACACAACTATAACTCATTTATTTAGTTCTTTGACTGTGATTATGTTATGTTTTTTAAAGGCTGGAAATATTCTCGTTGATGGACGTGGCGCAGTCAAGTTGGGAGATTTTGGTGTTTCTGCTTGCCTTTTCGATTCTGGAGACAGGCAACGCACGAGGAATACATTTGTTGGGACGCCTTGCTGGTACGCATGCATGCTTTCATGAATTCGCACATAATAAGTTCTTGATTCTGTTTCTTAATTTATATACAATTATCAAGGCTAAAAAGCGTGTTCAATGGAGTTTACTGTAGAAATATTTAATTATATATGAAAAAAATTTAATTCATATTCGAGAAAAAATATTCAAGAAAAAACTCGTTAAACAAAATAATATTTAATCATACATCTACAAAAATTTTATATTGGAATCCACAGAAAGGATTCAATACATACTGCTGAAGATGCACAACGAGGATCATACCAATACGATTTTTTCATTTCTTGACAAATATAATCTGTTTCATTATTCTAAAAAATATGTGTACGGATCTAATTTATTTTAATACTGCAACCTGTCTTTTGTTTTTCAGGATGGCACCTGAGGTTATGGAGCAGTTAAACGGATATGACTTCAAGTAATTAGTCCATTCTCCTGTCAAGTGTTTCTCCATCTCGTATAGTTTAGATATCATGGAGCTGATGTTTAGCTGACAATTTTCCTACAGGGCTGATATCTGGTCATTTGGGATTACTGCTTTGGAGCTTGCACATGGCCATGCTCCTTTCTCAAAATATCCTCCAATGAAGGTGCCTAGACTGTACTAATCCGCACATTATTTGCATAATATTATGTCAAGCACCGTGGCTTTTATCGCAATCTAAATCAAATTTTCTCTTGTGAAGGTGTTGCTTATGACCTTGCAAAATGCACCCCCTGGCCTGGATTTAGAAAGGGACAAGAAGTTCTCTAAGGTATGCTTTGAACGAACGCGGAGATTTTCATACAAAAAAAAGAATGAGAAGTAGCAGAGTTAATAGCGTTTGGTTCAAGCAAGTTGCATGATATGCCTTTGTGCTTTTTCTCCAGTCTTTCAAGCAGATGATTGCTAGTTGCTTGGTAAAAGATCCTTCGAAACGACCTTCTGCAAACAAGTTGTTAAAGCATTCCTTTTTCAAGCAAGCGAGATCAAATGACTATATAGTACGGAAATTGTTGGATGGATTGCCCGATCTTGGTGATCGTATCCAGGCATTGAAGGTTTGTGAGTTAAATCGATCTAAAATACATGGCTGCACCAATAATTAGCCTTATTTCCTATTATGATTTTAATGGTACACATAAAAATCGCCCCATTTTGAAATGCAGAGAAAGGAAGAAGACATGCTTGCTCAAAAGAAGATGCCCGATGGGGAAAAGGAGGAATTATCGCAGGTTCGAATGTTCTGTTGTCTAAAGTAGAGATTAATTCGATTGCCTAGTAGCACTACAATATTTTGCTGCTATAGTTATAGTCTGTCTGTTTGTTTACAGTATAACTTTGGTGGTGTTAATTCATAGTCTGTAATTAGTGTTTGGCCTGCATGCTTCATCGATACTAAAAATATACTTCCAAAGGAATCGGTTCTATCCGCTTGTATATCATTACACTTAATTTTTAATAGTTTGCTTGTAATTATATGTAGAATGAATACAAACGAGGACTTAGCGATTGGAATTTCAACATTGAAGATGTGAAGGCTCAGGCTTCCCTGGTACAACAATGGCTTATACGTACTGTATCAAGTCAGTAACATTGGTTAGGATTCCCTGTCTCATGTTCTCTCTGGTTTTTTTATTCAGATACCAGATTCTGAGGACCCTATGACCGATAATAATCTGGGAGAAAGCTTGAATTCTTTGCCTACACTTGATGGAGTTGAAAAGCAATCAGACACTCAGAATTCTTCCCCGGGACAAGTCACAGAGATGATGGTATTTTGATATCTGGTTCTTGCAGCTTGTAGAGGGCTACTTGCTTCAATTTTCACCTTATTTTTCATGAATGTTAATTTCTATGGTTCCTAATGCTCATAAATTTCTCAGGATGATGATGATGTCTCACAAAATCGAGCTGCCCGGCTTCCATTAGTCGACTCCTCTCTAAATATTGCCAAGTATTTTCCTAACCTAGTTTTTTTTTCTTTATATAGCCACTTATACCAGTAACCAGCACTGAGCAGCAGCACATCTGCAAGGAAAAGCTGATGCTCCGCATTCTCTTTAAATAAAACTCAATCCAATAGAAAATTCTCGTGTTTATGTCTCTGTGATTAATGCTTTGGATTTATATCTTTAATTTATTGTCAGAGAATCCATTAGCTATATATACATTAACTGAAATCTAATATGGATTATGAATTATTTTCAGAGTTAGATTTTTAAAATCCGATGATGACTCGAGCACTGCAAGTCCATGCAACGAACGACATGTTTCGCAAAATTCTTCACCTGGTTGTGATAATCTTGAAGGCAATGCAGCTGAAAGTATCAATGGAAAACCTAGGTTTGGCTCCTGATCCTGTGTATTAATTTGAACTTGGATTTTTATCATTGAATATATTCTACATTTTTTACATTTCACGTACTAACATGTGACTGAAGAATATTCTTTTTCTCACATGAAAATTTATCTTAACATCCTTCCGCGTGTTTTTACCAAGATTTTTGGTATCTATATAGTGAAAAGCTGCAAAATCAACCACCAAATAGTTCAAACATCAGTGGAGCAACAATCGTTCAAGATAGAGATGATGGACCTTCTGAAAATCCTTCCAAAGCGTTACATAAACCATCAGGCAAGTATTTAAATTTTCCTTCAAGCATTTCCTTTTCATATACTCGAATTCTCGGTTTCTCATTGCTTGGGACATGATGGCTTCTGTCTTGGATTTTCTTCATAATTGTTGCCTTTTCTTCGGACGTAAAAACAATTCCCAGTTTTGCATCCCTTAATTGATATAGCATGCATTTTCTCTCTTGCTCTTATAAGTTATAAGGTAATTTCAGTTCGTCACATAATCAAAGAGTTGTTTTGCAGGAGCAAGCAGTGATGAACTTGATGAAAAAGCAAGGCTGCCAGTTGTTCAGCAAAGAGGACGATTCAAAGTTACTTCAGAGAACGTTGATATAGAGAAGGTGACTGAGTTTCTTCAGTCTCGATGTCCCTTTTTTCATTCAGATGGGATATAACTCACCTTTTCTTTTCAGGCGCTCTCACCTCAGCTGGTTCTGCAGAAGAGTTACAGCATGCAGGTTCGTAATTTTGAGGTCAGCACATTTGTGTCAATGTACCTGCTGCTATAGATTATCTGATTATTCTTTGATCTTTTCTAGTTTATGTTTCATCAGGCTCTAACAATTTTAAGGAATAACATGTGAATAAGATTTCTAAACACTAAATAATATAGTTTTAGTGGACAACTAAAAATCAAATGAGATGAATTAATCTACTAAGATTGATTATGGTGAAGTTAGTAGAAACTAGCTCTCGAAAATGTAAGAAATGCTAAGATAATTCTAAGCTAAAAGTAACCCCACATAGAACTTCATGAAAACAACATAGAAATCACAAAGTAACCCTACATAGAATTTCATGAAAACAACATAGAAATCATACTTGGAAGGGGTGGACATTTAGCTAGAGCTGTAAGTGCGGTATCGAAACATTGCAAAAGAGAGTAAATCGGCAACATTAAAATGCACCTTCCAGGGAGTTTCGTTTAATATCTAAAAACAGCTCAGTCGGACAAGTAGGGCTGGTTGGTAGAGAACTTAACTTTCATATATTCTCCTTCGACAGACTATTCTGTGTGAATAGGCACCACCATTTTGTAGCTCTCAAAACTCAAAACCATCTAGGTTTCCTACTTTCAACTGTACTTAAAAAAATAACCAGTCAATTCTTTGTATATTTATGATTGTTAATTTGGAAAGTTTTATTGTTGTGCACAACTGATACAACTTAGTATTCCTTCAACAGGGCCTGGTCGATAACAGTTCTAGGAGCAGAATGACTTGTGATGGTTTTTCAGATTATTACTGGGATAGAGCAAAGCCTAAAACAAGTCCCAGGTCTTAAGTTAGGTTGTCTTGGACTAAAGATGTAAAACAATTTATCCTTTTTGATGCAATAAAATTTCAATTTTATTAGATATCACCTATTTAAATCACTTCGCCTGGAAAAATAAAGGGTTCTGAGGTCTTGCCTGGAGCGCCTCAGCATCTCTCGACAACATTGCCTTATATTATAGGAAGAATTCCTCATTCACTGGAAAAGCCTTGTATTTCTCATTTAGCTCATTCGACGGTTTCTTGACCTTGTAGATCCATTTATACATGTCTTCGAGTATCTTTGCTGCCTCCTTGGTTTCGTTTCACCTAAGATGAATTGCTACTCCTTGCCACTTGATATTTTTTATGCCTCTTCACATATCATTATCTTTTTACCACTTGTTTTTCTCTAACTAAGACTTGCAAATACAAAACTTGCGAATATAGTGAATCTTCTAAAATAAGCATGGTTTTTTCATGAGCTTCATATCTATCACCAGTCTATAAACGACTCTTTTCCTCCAGCTCCTCGCTAGTTAGACATGTATATTACTCCTTTATAATTGAATTTGATGGGTTAGTTTCCACCAAATTATTGATTTTTAGTAACTCTTCTTCTTCCATTACCTCGATCTATCGAGCCATCGAATACTTTTTACTGACCATCATGATGAAGCTTCTTCGTCATCTAATTTAGTCAACATGCAAATTATGCTTAAATGTCCTCTTATTCTTCATTGTCAACATGTTGAGTTGACTTGGGTGATAATGTTGTGTTTCCTTCAACATATTTTCTTTTTAGTAGACTATATTGAGCGTAATGTCCTTGCCTATCGTGGTTGAAACATTTTGTCATAGTTCATCACATCGATCATTATATCAATTTTCTTGATTCCAACGAGCTCCCCAAATCTTAAGCACATTTCTTGTTGCTTATTTGAATTATTATATATCATCTTCATTTTCTTTTAAATTTTTAAAATATTTACCTCTTGCTCGACCTTTTTTATAATTACTAAATAGATTTCTTTCATCTTTCTTTAGTTAAACTCAAGT
>Ga0325414_1002704_pt1 | contig 18090 bp, 12 predicted proteins | sample PopdelMetagenome_8_FD_206183 | JGI IMG/M metagenome (GOLD analysis project Ga0325414, IMG submission 206183) | Populus deltoides microbial communities from Bellville, Georgia, United States - Leaf-PdKOR-R3 | ecosystem: Host-associated > Plants > Phyllosphere > Phylloplane/Leaf | place: USA... | reverse complement strand
ATGATTTAATAAAAAAATTGTTATTACAGGAACTCTAATGTCATACCACCTTGAATTTTTTATAAACAATGTTGGGAATATTAAAAACATATTCAAACTGACTCACCCACTACTTAGAAAAAAAAAAAAAAAACAAAAAAAGACATGTTTAAGGTTTCCTTATAAACAAGTGAAAGCTCATGAGAGAATATTCACGCCCTGAAAATTAATATGTTATGCAGTGCTGGCAAATATCAGTCCAGATTGCAGGAAGCGAGGCACATAGTATAGTAATTGAAATTATAATAATAGTTATTTTTTAAAATATATTTTTATTTAAAAATATATTAAGATAATATTTTTTAAAATATATTTATTTTTAACATAAAAAATAATCTAAAATTATAAAAAATTAATTTAAAATCAAAAAATCAAAAATTTTTAAAAGTATTTTTTTGAACAAATACATTGTGTTTTAGGTGTGTTTCCAACTATTTTTTTATATAAAATAATAAAAAATAATGTTTTTTAAATAAAAATAGAAGTTTAAAGATGATTATGGTGGTGGTTGCGGTTCAAAGTATTTTTTATTTAGAAATACATCAAAATAATATTTTTTTATTTTTAAAAAATTAATTTTAAGATCAATACATCAAAATGATCTAGAAATATAAAAAAATAATTTTTAATAAAAATAAAAAAAAATTTAAAATTTAAAAAAATGCGATGCAGACTTGTTTTCAAACCGGCTGTAAACGTGATTTGAACTGAACTTTTAGAACATGAAAATTTAGCTGGAAAGAGAAGGAAACACTAAGAAGATGCTTATTTGAGTACACCTGCCAGGCTAGTTTCAACTTTTAAGTACAAACAAAATTGGATCGGACCCCTTAAAAAATCCATTGAATGAATTATCTTCAATAATTTCCTTGACATCTCTTCTTCATCATTCTTAAAAGAGGAAACACAGAAAAATTGTGGGTTAGCTGCTGGTTCAACCTGGATGTGGACCAATTTATGTGCGCACGAATTCTGTCTTTAATTATTGTCATAAAAGTTTTTCCATTCCCTTTTTCTCTTACATCTCTAGGCTTCTAACATTTTTATTTATTTATTTATTTTATAGAACATAAATTCAACTGAATAAAGAGTAAGACGGTATTCAAATTAATTATAGATCTTGTTTACTGTAATTCCCAGATGCCGATGCCGACGCCGACGTCTCATATTGACCATGAATTCTAGATGTAAATCTTCTCGACAAGAAACTTGTTCAGCATTCGACATTGTTTGTAAGTCACTGGCCCTATTGTCTACGCTACCATGGGGGATAGAATATTTAAAAAAAAAAAAACACAAAAAAATAAAATAAGTATAGCTAACATATCTCTTACAAAAATAAAGTTTGACTATGAATTTAAAATTAGTTATATATTAAATAATATTTTATTTAATATTGAGATTGAAATATATTAAATCTAGGTGACATCCAGAATTGAGAGGTGATCCTAAAAAAAAATTAATTAAAAAAATCATATCAATTCAAGTCAATCAACTAGCATGGCGAGCAAGTCATGTATATCATTGGATTCAATAATTTTTTATTCTATAAATAATTTTTTATTTAATAAATTTATATGATAATAAAAAACATGAGAGTTTCTTTGTATAAAATATTATTTTTAAAACAAAAAAATATATAACAAGCACATGAGATTGAGATAGAAAAAATAAATTATTGACAATAAATGGTCAAATTATATTTCTTGATTTTCGGTTAAATAAAAAAACAAATCATCTAGTTTTTTTGGATGAAATTCAAAATTATCTTTTATATTTCTATGTTTTTTACTTTGATTTTTTATTTTTCGATCACTCACTTTTCATAAAAAAAGATGAGATTAACTATTAATTTAGACTTATAAGAGCTAAATTGTGTAAAAAATAATTGAGGATGAAATTGATTTTTTTTAAATTAACTATTCTAATTTACCATGATTTATGAATAGTGTATAATGCATATTCAACAGTAAAATCACTAGACGACATAGTTTTTTTTTAATTAATACTCCACGTACAAGAATTAACAGACAGGAACCACATGAGTTTATTATCAATTTTTCATGAGAGGATAATCACAAACAAGTTATTCTTTTAGATAATCAAATAATATATTCTCAAAATCGATTTGCGTGCAACGAGATATCAAATAAATTATCTTTAATTTTAACCCAATTTAAGCGAACTCCATACACTAGAATTATATATAAACTTCATGCGAAAAATCTATTATTTTTATTACAGTATACTCCGTCCACGGGGATCAATCCAGGGGTGGTGGCGAAGGGTGGTCCTCCCCTGAGATTTTCATACATTCAAAAGTCCTCAACTTGTTAATCTTTTACAAAATGACCCTAAAAAAACACTATATACGCTGGCTCTTCTAATGTTACAATTTCTATTGATCTATGTTTAGCCATAGAACCAAGCCCTAATATGATAAACTCCATACGATGGAGTTGTGTTGACTTGCAAAAAAAAAAAAAATTCTCAAATAGAGGACTTTTTTATACTTAAGTTAATAAATATAAGAGGGGTAAAATATACATGTTAAGAGAGAGTATATAACAGGAAAAAAAAATGTTGTGTATTAAATATGAGAGTGATAGATTCAAATGAATTTATTTGTTTTTTTTATCTGATAACCTGTGGTATTTATGAATACCTTAGGTCACATAAAATTACATATTAGAGATGAAGAAATTATAAAAAATATATGATTTTTTATAAAATTAAGTAATTAGTTGTTGTGTCACGCTTGCTAAGGTTAGGAAAGTTGGTGCAGAGTTAAGTTTAGAGATAACTATCTATTGATGGAAAATTGATTTGAGATAGTTCGAGAAATATAGTTATTAGTGAAGGAAAGTGATTATTACAAGTTAAAAATATCGTCGGATGATTCATGATTTAGAAATAGCTATTGATAAAAGGTTGATCTTATCCGAAAGTTGGAGAAATATTGTTATTTTTGAGAAAGGTTTTCTTTTCTTTTTTTTTACCAAGAACAAACAACTGAAAACAAACAAGAAATGTTTTTGGGTATAGCTTAATGAGATTGTTAATTTTAATCATATACAGATGTTTAAAGCTTCGAATAGTATTTTGAACTCATTTAGTGTGTAAAACTAATCTATTAACAAAGATCCCAGTCATCTTGATTTGCATTATCTTCTTAGCAGCATGCTATTTTTAGATTCGTGCTATTTTTGTATTTAGGCAGCAAATACAAGTCATGTTTTTTTTTATTTTACTCGAGTATTTTTATATTTTTTTAAAATATGAGTGTAGTCTCGTTTAGAGTTTGTGGTTATCCTTTTTAATAAGTACACTTTCTAGATATTAAACTTATATTTTTATTTTTGTAAAAATATAATAATACGTTAACTGCTAAATCAATATTTCATTAATATACAAGGCTCGTTGTTGCTAAGTGAAAACGATTTTCCATATAAGCAATAATTATAATTAATCACACTAGTAATTTTAAAATCCCATCCCGTTAATAAAAGACTTGATAACTCAATACCCAGAAAAAAAAAATCTATATTCATAAATTAAAAAAATTTCAAAACTTTTGTGTTAATAATAAAAATAATATTTAAGAGTGTAATAATAGTTACTTTTTAAAGTTATTTGTACTTGTAAATACATTAAAATATTTTTTTTTATTTTATAAAAATTATTTTTAATATTCATCCATTAAAAAAATTTAAAAATATAAAAATATTATTATTTTTTTAAATTTTAGTGAAACATGTTGGAAACAGTTCCAGATAAACTTAAAATAAAACAAAATAAAATTGGAAAATGTGTAATTTAGTAACTGAAAATAAAAGGCATAGATTGTAACAGAATTTGGCAACAATAACAGCTTGTGACAGGTAAAGTTGTAACGTAAAAATTGAGCTCCTTGTAACGTTAAACTCTGAAACACCACAGGGACCAAAAATAAAACATCATATTAAACATGGGGCAAGATAAAAATAAAATTATTTTCAAATAGAAAATAAAATAGTTATTTTTCTTACAACAGAATCAGAAAATATTTTCATAATTATTTTTTAATTAAAAAAACACCCCGTCAGCAATCCTATAATATGGATTTAAAAAATAAATCCATAAAGAAGGCTTTGTTTGGCTGACAAGGTAAAAAACGAAAAAGAAAAAGAAAAAGAAAAAGAAAATTCTAAAACAGTATTGAGGAAAAAAAAAATATCCATCTAAGCAATCAGAAAAACAGAAAGAAAGCCACCATGGCCGGTGCCATTGTCACCAGCGGGTCACTTTTTAGCCTTTTAAATTCTAACAGACTCTCTCTCTCTCTCTCCCCCCCCTTCTCTGTATCTCCACAGCCATCTCTCTCTCTCATCTGCAACTAAACAATCCATTCATAATTCACGAATTCATCATTTCTTTCCTTCTTTGAGTTTCTCTGTGAAGAGATTTAGAAATCTCTGAAAAAGAAAAAAATAAAAAAATAGTAATAAAGTTGTAAGACAGACAGAGAGAAAGAAATCAAACCCCCACACAAAGCAATAATTCACTCCTCTTTTCCTTTTCATTTCTCCTTTTTCACACTCTCATCTCTCTTTATTGCCAGCTCTTCTTTCCTCATTTTAGCTCAGTCTCTCTCTCTCTCTCTCTTCCCCTCATAACGCACGATCATCTTTTTTGACGCAGAAATTTCCGGGTACGTCTGTATATTCTTTGACAGAGAGCTAGACTCTGACTCTGTCTTTTTTATTTTATTTTTAAATATATAGAATTCTGATAGATCCTTTTTGATTTCGCATTTTATTTCGTGTTTTCTGATCTGGGTTTTCGTGATCTTGTCAAAATATTGGTGGGTTTTATTTCTCTTGATGATCTGACCTTTGATCTGATTGTGAATTGTATTTTTTCTTGTTGTCTCTTTGTTGTACTTTTGGTTTTTTTGTTTCATCATCTTTGAATTTTGTTTACTTGCTGTATTGATTTGATGTTGATTTATTTGGTGTTTGATAGTTGATGACCAACGTGGTTCTATGTGTTAGAGATGGTTTGATTAGCTTGAGAGTATTATGATCTTAATTAAATATATTTGTTAATGCATCATCGAGGGTTGATCGAGGAAAATCCAGGGTTTTTAATCAAATGATGTTTGCTTGTGATAGAAAATGACTAGATCATTGATTGATAAGGTTTGCACCTTGTACACAACAGTCATTGTTCACACATGACATATGGATTAGTACATGATGATTCAGACTGCAGGATTTAGCTATCGTTTATTGGACGGGGAGAGCTTTTTGAAAGGTGGAATGATTTGCAGAGAGTGCTTTCAGGGGGTGTCAGCTTTTGGAGATGGTTGCTGATCAAGGATCTTCATATAGTATTTTCGTGATTCCATATGAAAATCGCGATTGCTTAAGAACACAGGCAACTCGGAAACATGGTAGATTTTCAGTGGATAATATGGGAACACTCTATGTCTAGTTTAAAGAATCAATCAGTTCCAGAAATATCTGAAAGCAGATGAAAGGCATATAAGAGATGTGATTATTTCTCTTACCATAAGGGTGATAGAGGATCCCCCAGCACCGGTGCTGTCTTTTTTAAATTATAAGTTGAGAATGCTTGGGGAGAAAAAACTTGAGGTTACCGCCAAGTTGAATTGATGGTCGTGGTTCTTGCACAGATGTAGCAGCTTCACTGGGCATGATGCTTGGCCAGGAACTTTGAATTTATTTTTAACTTCTCACAGTTAATGAGTTGTGAATATTGACAAGATCGTGAATTATGCAGACTCCTTAGAAGGAGCATTACAATTTCTGGTCTGAGACTGTCTGATGCTAGGATAATAGCCACACGGCTTCTCATACCTTTTCTGGTAGGATTTAAAGTGGGTAGATGACTATTGTTTGCGATGGATAGTGGGAAATGTAGCTCTTGATGGGAATCTAAGGATTTACGAGGATTATACTATTATACCATGGGGCTTCTATTCATGTAATTCCTCATACAGACATTTTCATGCTACATGAATGATAGGTTTTCTGCTTTAAGCCAAGGCATGTGGGAATCTTGCACATGCAGGACCTGTCAACAAGATGAGAGTTATTGCCAATTACCCAGTATTTCAAAATAGTTTGTCTTCTTGCACTAGTGGATAATGGATAATATGTACTGGAAACTTAGCGAGCAAAACAAACAACCTGAAGTGGAGCGTAGAAGTTGGTGGTTCTGGAGAAATATGAAGAGGGGAAATCTAATGGTTCCTGGTCTATTGCGAAGGGCATTATGTTAATAGAAAAACTTCCAGATTTGTGGATTGAATTAGATGAATGCTGAGCCTTGCTATGCAAGCTAGATGCTAAAGAAAAGGGGAGAAGATTAGTGTGATCCCGTCTAAGACAAAAAGTTGGAGCTTTAAACTAAAGAATTAACATCAGAAGTGCTAACAAGATATCCAGCTGTACAGAAAAACTATAGTTAAATGCTTTTTAAAAACTGTATCCTTATGATTTCTATTAGCACATATACTATTTTAGCTTTTTGATCGTCATCAATGCCTTACTTCTGGAAACATGTAGGATAGCACCCCCCCCTCCCCCGGGAAGAAAAAAGAAAGAAAGAAAAGTAAAAAAGAACAGAATACCTGTTGAGTGTTATGCTGGCAGCTTTCCATTGGTACATAAAAAGAATTCATTCTTTGTGAAGGTGCACAGACTTTAGCATGAGTTTTTATCTATTTTAGAAAATAGGATTGCTTGCTTGATCAATGAGCAGAAAAAATGTTCAATATATCAACAAAAGAGTAATAAGTACGTCTCAGTGAACAAATATTCAATTAGATGTTTAGTTCTTTGAAACATGCCATGTGATGTCATATTTCTCGAGGATTCTCCCTTTAAATGTACTTTTGTTTCCTCATGTCTGATATAATAAATATGACATTTTGATTGCATATTGCATGGTAGTTATACCTTTAGATATCCAGTTTAGATGCATATTTCTATTACAAAGACTGGATTTGTGTTTGAAAAATTACAGGAAACCATAGAATTATTGGTGATTACCACTCTGTTATTGCCTTATTTCCAACAACATTTCAGCCTACTTCCTTGAATGGAGTCCCTGAAGTGGCTAATCAATTAATGCTAACTCCATTGTGGTGCCTAAAAAATAAAGAAGAAGAAGATGATAAACGATTAGCTATATCCTGTCCAGATGGCATGGGATAAGTTTAGGATCTTGTGAAAGTATTCAGTGGGAATTCTTATCATTAGAGTCCAACTAGTAGAAAAAAGTTTCTGTGTCTTGGCAGTTTTTAGTTATTGACCATGAAATTTGATAGGCATGTAACTTTCCTGATTGGTTTGTTCTGGATATTGCAGTAAAATTACCTTCTTCTTTTGTGAGTGGTCCAAAAACTTGCAGCATATGTAATTTGCCCAAATTACTGATCTTTCAATCTTGCAGAAGGCTCTTGTGCAATTTTCGGATAGCAAATAGCTGGGTTTCAAACATCATACACTCTATTTTTGCATAAAAAGCAATCATAAGGAGGATTTTAGGCAATGTCTAGCTCTGCAAAAGCTTTGGATCCTGCATTTCAGGGAGTGGGCCAGAGACCGTATCCTTAACTGACAAGCAACTTCATACATGATTTGTGTTTTATGCATGTGCCATAAGTTCTGTTTTATTGGATAGAGTTGTAAGTGTGTGACTTTTCTCGGTCCCACTATGATTATTCTATGTATGATAATAAATATAGTTGGAATAATTACATCAATAGTTGCATTGACAGTTATCTTCGTTCTTAAATCGGGATTGCTAGTTCTATTTTAAGTGGTAGTGAAAATTACAGCGAAAGTTACATTTCTACTTACATTTTGGGTGAAAGTAGAAATAGTAGTGAAACCGGGAATTCCAGGCTAAGAACTAGCACGAACGGCAGCGATTTCGCTCTAAGAGAAAATTCTAATGATCTCGGCGTAACTCAAAAATACAAGCATGAAATTCATTAAAGGTCACCTGTTATACTTGACATTTTGTAGAGGGACTGAAATTTGGCGAATTGAGAATTTTCAGCCAGTTCCACTGCCAAAATCTGATCATGGAAAATTCTACATCGGGGATTCTTACATTGTTTTGCAGGTATTAACATTCTCCATCTCTCTCTCTCTCTCTCACACACACACACACACACACACACACACACACACACACACACACACACTTTTTATATTCTACTGTCTGTTTCCTGTGTTTGCTTTAATTTGTCCTAGAATGAATGACAAACTCTTTGTTGGTGTAGAGCATGTTGAAGTATCGGGATTAATATTTCCCTTAACTATTTATTTATTAGTTTCTAAGCTAAAATGTCTGCATTAATAGATGGTGTCTTGTAGATATCTTTCTTGAAGATAGTATGTTAACCTATTTGTGTTATTATATATTTTATTTTGCTAAGGAGGGACTTCCTTTTGTTTCTTTTCTTCATCTTTTGCTTGCATGCCTCCTTTTCTTTGTAGACAACCCCTGGCAAGGGAGGTGCTTATCTGTACGATATCCACTTCTGGATTGGAAAAGATACTAGTCAGGTGTGTTTTTGGCTTTCCAAACTTCCTCTTTAGGGACCTTGTTCTGTTATTTGTTGTCTTCACATTCGATTTAAGAATTGAATTTATTTTCTCACATAATTGGAACATATCACAGGATGAAGCTGGAACAGCAGCTATCAAAACTGTCGAACTAGATGCAGTTCTTGGAGGACGTGCAGTGCAGCACAGGGAACTTCAAGGACATGAATCCGACAAATTTTTGTCATACTTCAAACCTTGTATTATACCGTTAGAGGGAGGTGTTGCAACTGGGTTTAAAAAAGCCGAGGAGGAAGCATTTGAAATACGATTGTATGTATGTAGAGGGAAACGCGTTGTCAGATTGAAGCAGGTATCACCATATCAGATCTCGTAAAATCAACTTCACAAATACGTAATAAAATCTCTTCAAATGTGAATCCACCATGAGTCAAGAGCACATGATTATGAGTTTTGCTTGCGCAGGTTCCTTTTGCCCGGTCATCATTAAATCATGATGATGTTTTTATCTTGGATACTGAGCAAAAGATCTATCAATTCAATGGCGCAAACTCTAATATCCAGGAAAGAGGCAAGGCTTTGGAAGTGATTCAGTTTTTGAAAGAAAAGCATCATGAAGGAACATGCGATGTTGCAATTGTTGGTAAGTCACCTGTATTAGAATTTCATGTCGCATTCCTCATTTCAAGTCCCTAAACTTTTCAACAGGCATGCTTTATCCAGCCATCTTTTATTTGTTTTCTGCAATTCTATTGTTATTATTGTTATCCTACTACTTATCTCTACATGATTGCTTTTATGATCTAGATGATGGGAAACTAGACACCGAGTCAGACTCTGGTGAATTCTGGGTCCTGTTTGGTGGTTTTGCTCCAATTGGCAAAAAGGTTGCCAACGAAGATGACATTATCCCAGAGACAACTCCAGCCAAACTTTATAGGTATATTGATCTTATATGATTTTGTTTGTGCATCCTAGTAGAATTTGAAGGCTTGAAAATTAATATAGGGTTTTTCCTTTTCTTTACATTTTATTGCCAATACATGGAAATGCTTACTTCTGCTCTTCATCAGGTTATGAAGAACATAATTTCTTTAAACTGTCATGTTTTTGTTGCCCTCCTCACTCATATATTCAGACTACAGAACTGGTTATTAAGGATGCTGAAACATTACACTTTGTGATTCTGCATATTAGTTTAAAAAATACAGGGTTAACTCCTTTACACGCACTCCTTGTCATCAGCGTGGCAGTTATTGGTATGTTCTTGTTGGCATTCAATCAATGTTTAATATGCTATCAATAGTCTGGGATTTGTGTAATCCGCGACCTATTAGTTGATATACCATTATGTGTTGCATATAGTTTTCTAATGTTAGTGTGCACTATTATTGTTGAAGAATGGAGACATGCTGGTCTCATGCAATCAATTTTTCATCATTGTAATCTAGCTCCTTACAAGCATCTCTTATTGTGATTTCATGTATTTCCTGGCTCTTGATGGTATGGGTAAAATTTTATAGAAATAAATAATTTTAGTAAAATTGCAGTGTTTTTCTTGTGCTGAGAATTTATCTGTAAAGGTAAGACTCATCTGGTTACTATTAATTTCCATGCTGTCAACATCTCATTAAAATTCAGTTTAACCTTCTGTCTTACATTTTGATTGTCCTCAAAGAGTTTGATTTCCTTTATTTTGTAAGAAACATGGGCATTTTTAACCTGCTTCTAATGTTTCATGATCTCTCTCTTATCCTCGTAAGATACTAAATGCTACTTTGTAATTGTTGCTTCACACAGTATTACTGATGGTGAGGTGAAGATTGTAGAAGGTGAGCTGTCCAAAGGATTGTTAGAAAACAATAAATGCTTTCTCCTTGACTGTGGTGCTGAGATATTTGTTTGGGTTGGTCGTGTAACACAAATGGAGGAGAGAAAAGCTGCCAGTCAGGCTGCTGAGGTAGAGACATGCATGCATTTGTTTGTTTAAACAAGAATATGAAATCCCACCTCCAAGCCTTTTTTGCATGTCTTGTCTATGCATGCAAAAATATGGGATTTCATTTTTCAAAACTATTTTTCAGGAATTTGTTGCAAGCCAAAACAGGCCGAAAGCTACTCGATTAACCCGGCTGATTCAAGGTTACGAGACACGTTCATTCAAGTCAAACTTTGATTCTTGGCCTGCTGGATCTGCAGCTCCTGGAGCTGAAGAGGGAAGAGGGAAAGTTGCAGGTAATGATCACATGCTGAGAGTTAAATTAAGCAACATATTTTTGTGTAACATTATTAAATTTGGTGTGTCTTGCAATGGTAGCTTTGCTGAAGCAACAAGGTGTTGGTCTCAAGGGTATGACAAAAAGTGCTCCTGTAAATGAGGAAGTACCACCTTTACTTGAAGGAGGTGGAAAGATGGAGGTTTAGATTGGCTTCCTTTATTGTTTTTTTGGGAATTTTGGAATCTTAGGCTTGTTAAAATCAGTATCTCTTGGAGTATTGAATTCTGTGTGGTTGCAGGTATGGTGCATTAATGGCAGTTCTAAGACTCCATTGCCAAAGGAGGATGTTGGTAAATTTTATAGTGGAGATTGCTACATCATTCTCTATACATATCACTCTGGTGATAGGAAAGAAGACTACCTTCTCTGCTGTTGGTTTGGAAATGATAGCTTAGAGGTAATTTATATTATTTAAAGTTGAGTTTCAGATAAGTGAAAAAAGGACAGTCAATAATGGTGATGTCTCCAAGAAAATAGTGTAAACAGCTGTAGAGGGTTCTTATGCATGTAAAAACAGATAAATTGTACATTTGTCCACTTCTTTGGCATAGTGCATGCATTGTTCTGGTATTAATGTGAAACAGATGCAGTTTTCTTTTGTCTTTGAAGTTTGAATGTGACTGTAAAAATTCTGGCTCCTGCATTATGTGTAAAGAACCACTAGTGTTTGGTACTGCAATTTGACTTTTGTATGTTCACTACCTCCTTCAAATCTTTTCTGAATCACCTAAATTAAGGTGGCTGGATAGAAATGAGTTCGTCAGAGATCTATTTTCTGTGTTTGCTGCCTGGGTCCACATTGCTTTTGGCATTCCTTTTCCTCATCTGCTTAATAGCTAGGTGAGCCCTGGTGACATAGTTGTTGATGTTTGTTCACTTAATCTGGCATATTAGCCTCATTTAAGCTGTCCATTTGATGCAGAGTAGACTGCTTAGCTCAATCAATTAGGCACATTTCCTTTTAGTAGTATTTTTGGCATATGAAATTTTTCATCTGTCTTGTTGCGTTACTTTTGTTATCATCAGCACCTCGCAGTTTCCTATGTAAAAAGATTTCCAAATAAACACTATCCTTATTATTAGCACGTGACTATAATTTGTGTTATCTTCCCAAATTAGGATTAGTGAGACACTTGGACCACTATGTCTCTGTAATATATGTGCTGGTTCTTTAGTCTAAAAGGTTAGTTGCTGATGTCACCCTGCCAAGTCATGATGCTGCAACAGAAGTAATATGCCCTTAAATTTATCTTATCGTTGGTTTAATATTTTATATTGCCTTATATCAGTGGTCTCCTTTTCGTTAGTTTAATATTGAGTTTCATGGTCATCCAATCCAGGAGGACCAGAAGATGGCTGCTCGGCTGGCTAATACAATGTCCAACTCATTAAAGGGCAGGCCTGTACAGGTAAGATATAATCTGAAGTTAAACTGTGGATATTGCTCCTATGATTTGTATTTAATAGCTGCTTCTTGCAGGGTCGTATTTTTCAAGGTAAGGAACCTCCACAATTCATTGCGCTTTTTCAGCCTATAGTAATCCTCAAGGTACGCAGCTTAAAGCCACATTCTACTGTTACAATCTCAATTATAATTGCCATGTTGAATTTTTTCGTTTGGTCAGCTGTAAAAAAAATTACTTTGATTCAACTCCTTTTCAGGGTGGTCTGAGCTCTGGTTACAAGAAAAGCATAGCAGAGAAAGGATTGCCGGATGAAAGTTACACAGCAGATTCTATTGCACTCTTTCGGATATCTGGAACTTCAGTTCATAATGATAAGGCAGTGCAAGTGGATGCGGTATGTGGTTTGATCATTGAGCGTTCTTTTCTGCTGAATTTTTTTTTTAAATAGTGAAGTCTACTATGAAGATATTTTATTGCATCGTGTTTCTTGTATTCACAGGTGTATTCAATGTTGTATTTGGTTTGTAAGTGATTTGGAGATCATAATTCTTCTATTCACTATGGTCAACATAGTCTGTTACAGTTTTAGAAACATGATGCAATAAAATATAACATGATGCAAAGTTGTTTTCAGTATGTTTGTAATTTGGAGACAAATTCTTCTATTCATTATGGTCAACAAAGTCTGTTACAGTTTTAGAAACAATGACCTTTCTCACTTCTAAACAATTCAAAGTTTATCTAGTTTTTCTTTAAAACGTGAAAAGGAAAACTTTTTTCAAATTTCTTGAAAAGCATTTCAAATATAGTCATATTATCTAATTGCATCCATCGTTGGTAAAAGAAAAGGAGTAGAACTAACAGTTTCATATACCCCAATGCATTACTCTATTTCAGGTGGCAACGTCATTGAACTCTGCTGAGTGCTTCCTTCTGCAATCTGGCTCATCAATTTTCACCTGGCATGGGAATCAAAGCACCTTTGAGCAGCAGCAGTTAGCTGCAAAAATTGCTGAATTTTTGAAGGTATTATCCTTTCTGGAATTGTAGAATTTTGGTTTTGTTGAAATATGCTGTCACTATAGGAAGAATGTCAATGGTTTGAAGTCTTGACTACAAATTTGGTTAAAATCCTCTTCTGCCATATTTGTCTTTTATTTGAACTTCTTCTTACTATCATTTGCCTTACAAATTCAGCCAGGAGTTGCTTTGAAACATGCTAAAGAAGGAACTGAAAGCTCAGCCTTTTGGTTTGCCCTTGGAGGCAAACAAAGTTACACCAGCAAAAAGTTTTCTCCAGAAACTGTCAGAGATCCTCACTTGTTCACATTCTCCTTTAATAAAGGTGACATTTCTAATTCTGAATCTTGGCTGATACCCTGTAAGTTCCATTTAATTTTCTTTGAGATAAATCAGATTGAAGCTGGCATCTGAGATTTTGAAGTAGTTGAGATAACATTCTAACTGGGCTTTTTTATGATCATTTTCACTGCTATGTGGACTGCCAGGGAAATTTCAGGTGAGTTCTAGACTTTAAGTGCAGTACAAAATTCTTTCTATGCAGCTTCTTAGAGGCTTCTCATGTTCAATTGAGCAGGTCGAGGAAGTTTACAACTTCTCGCAAGATGACTTGTTGACTGAGGATATCTTGATACTTGATACACACGCAGAAGTGTGTGTTTGGGTTGGCCAATCTGTAGATCCCAAAGAAAAGCAAAATGTTTTTGATATCGGCCAGGTAGTGCTTAACCTGTTCCACTTTTGTTAGATTTTTCCTGTCAATGTTATTTACAGTATATTTTCCTTGCAGAAATACATTGAGATGGCTGTGTCTCTGGATGGTTTGTCTCCAAATGTGCCACTGTATAAAGTTACTGAAGGAAATGAACCATCATTCTTCACAACATACTTTTCATGGGATCCCATAAAAGCCACTGTATGTACTGCATCAGCATTATTTATCTTTTCTCAATTTATATTAATTTATTTTCTCACTATTGAGAAATTGTTATTGGGAATAAGAAAATTCAGAATGTCATGAGTGGAAAATTTAGAGTTGAGGTTGGTGTTGGGCGTGCCTTGCGGAAAAATTCCCAGAAGTCTTGTGATTGGGTGGGAGATAATAGAAAATGTAGTTTGAATTACTCACAGAAGGCTTAGCTTGGTAGTTAACTAAGGGCTATGCAAATCCTCGCAGTCAATCCCAACTAGTGTTGACTGAAGCTTGGTTGAAATAGTTGAGTTGTTTCAATGTACAAGCTGATCATTGATTGCCTATATAGTTATCTCCAAAGCTTAACACGAACTTATTCAAGCTTGGCAAGTCTCATAAAAAACACACAAAACTGAACGAATGTAGGTGGTGAAAGTGAGAACTTGAGGCATCAGGAAGAAGCTTGTGGGAAGTTAATCTCCTAGACAAGGATAGAATCACAAGTCTTTTAAATATACCAATGGGAACAAGATGAGAAGCATTTATTGATAGATTTTAGAAATAGATACTGGTTAGTGCATAGAATCTAGAAAATCGTAGCAGCATGTAAATTTATGGATATAATACAGGTGAAAGGAAAACTGTAATATTGATCCATTGGCAATTGTTTAACCTTCTGTTCTCTCTCCAATACAAGAACATTTTGTTAGAAAGAAATAGAACCAAGACAAAAAGACTTTAGTCCTGCTGGGACTTTGGAGCCCGGCATCTGGATGTTTCATTTGTGAAATGGGAAAAAAAAATAAGAAAAGGAAAGGAAATAAAGATAAAAGCACACGTTGTTTGGTCCCTCTAAAGGTTAATGCTTCATTGAAAACTCTCATTGTTTACATTTATGGCATGTTCAATACATTATCATTTGATTGTATGTTTAAAAACTTCATCCTTGCATTACAGGTTCAAGGAAACTCATTCCAAAAGAAGGCCGCACTACTCTTTGGGCTAGGAAATCATGTTGTGGAGGTAAATACGTTGCTTAATGCTGGTGCATAACTTGGTGATGGATAGATAATTATGCACCTAATTTTGTTTGAATGCTTCTTATTTAAAGTAATATATTGTCTTTTATTATGAGATGTCTTTATCTTTTACCACAATAATATGATCAGACTTTTCTGTAATCCTGTTCTCCCATGCTCTTTCTCCATAATGTAAGTAGCTTCTTCTGGCTACATTTCTTCTCATCAATCCCACAAATTATGTTGACATTATGTCCTTTGCACCTTTTGTTTTTGTTTTGTTTCCGTTCTTCTCGTTCTTATTCTCTCTATTTTAATTGACGCGTATCCTTTTTTCCCCACATCCCCGACCCCCAATTGCGAGGCATACATCTTTTACTGAGCAATTATCTGGTTATAGGAGACTGTCAGTCAAGAATAGGATTTGCATTCCAAGTTGTCATTTACTCGCTTTTCTTGTTCTCCCTGTATGTGTGAATGAAGTTGTATCTTACATGTGGTGTTGATGTTGACAACAACGTGCATTTTTTTGCAGGAAAGGTCCAACGGAAATCAAGGAGGACCAACCCAAAGGGCTTCAGCTTTAGCTGCCTTATCTTCTGCTTTCAACCCATCATCTGGGAAGTCATCACATCTGGTAAATAAGTTTTTCATACAACAAGATTTTGATAAATTGCCTTTCATCTTTTTTCTCTGACTCTCTTAGATGTCTGCTTTCTTTCTCTTTCAGTGTTAGCTGCATGTTGCTTGTCTGTATCAGTATCACCCATCTTCACTAATTTTTGGTTACTGTGTGTATGTGTATTTCTATATTTAGTGTGTTGCTTCTTTTTTCCTGTAATAAACATTTCTCATATTTTCTGAACAAACCTCCCTGCCAAACCAACTGTAAGGAAGAGTATGGCCCTTTTGTCCTTCACGTTCTTAATAAGACCATGGAGGCTGCGTTTTACAGATAATAAAATCTGTGTAATTGACTATTTTGTCCCCCCCCCCCCCAATAATTTCCATAATTCCAAGTCATTTGGTTTGAATGGAGTTAGATGGAAATTTGTTGGGCACAAAGCATTGTCTATGCACCTTTTGTGGGTTTACAAGCATCTGTTGCCGATCATTTTTGTTTGTTTCCGCACAGAATTTGCATTTGGATGTCTTGTTCTGACATTAGCTTATGCTTGTTTGACTTCTGTTTATTTACATGTATTTCTTGCAATTTCTTCAAAGCATGTTTGTATCATAAAAGCCCTTGTACCCAATAATGATGGTTTATCATGTATGTATGTGTTATGAATTCATCCAATGAATCAACTTCCGGCCTAATGAGGTGCATGTGATGTGAGGAGCAGGATAGGTCCAACGGGTCAAATCAAGGAGGAGCAACACAGAGAGCTTCTGCTTTAGCTGCCTTATCCTCTGCATTCAATTCATCCCCGGGATTGAAAACTACTGGTCCGAGGCCATCTGGAACCGGTCAGGGATCACAGAGAAGAGCAGCTGTTGCTGCTCTTTCATCAGTTCTTACTGCTGAAAAGAAGCAAACACCTGAAACCTCTCCTTCTCGTAGTCCTCCCTCAGAAACTAACCTTCCTGGTAAGAAAAAATTTTCTTTTTGCATGTTTCTGATGATTGTATCTTAAATATGAAGAAATAACAGTTGCTTTTAAAATGTATGCATCTTATTCTGCAAGAGTATATTTTTCTGCTGAGATCCTTCAATTTAATTTGATCTCATATGTGTATATATGAGATGAACAATCTAAGACATTTTAAGCTTCAACACTTGTAGCTGAAGTGAAGAGTGAAACATTATTTGAAGCAGAGGGTTCTGAAGGAGTTGCGGAAGTCAAGGAAATGGAAGAAACTGCATCTGTATCTGAAAGCAATGGAGGAGAGGATTCAGAAAGAAAGCAAGATACAGAGCATGGGGAGAGTGATGATGGGAATGGTCAAAGTACATTCCGTTATGATCAACTAAAGGCTCACTCTGACAATCCTGTAAAAGGGATTGATTTTAAACGCAGAGAAGTTGGTCCTATTCTCGATGCTGTTACTTGAGTTTGTTTGCTGGATTGGTATTCAGGGTTTATTTTTGTCTTTGATTTTTCAGGCATATCTATCAGATGAGGAGTTCCAAACTATTTTTGGGGTGACAAAAGAAGCATTCTATAAAATGCCAAAATGGAAGCAGGACATGCAGAAGAAGAAATTTGATTTATTCTAGAGATCAAGTCCATTGAAGGGAATTATTTCTCTACCCTTTTGTGCTCTCTAACTCAAATTTCCTCAAATCATTATGGTCTTGACTGCTCTGTTGAAAAACCGTGCTTTCATTGGTGAACCATGCCTGGCTTGTTACGTCTAGCATTTCACTATTTACTCCTTGATGGAATGTAGCTGTGATTAGTATCGTGATTGGTTGTGATTATGCCTGAAGAGTGAGTTTTGCCCGTGTTTTTTCACTTTGAATCAACTTTTGCCTCTTTTATTGATACCAGATTGTAGTCTCTGGCAGTTGGCAGCACAAATTCTTTTATTTGGTCACAATGTATCTCATCTGTGATTATTTGACTCTCTCTTTTTTTAATCTTTTTATTTGTTAAGTAAAAAAGGGTGTACATGTATTGAACTTGTACTCGAGTCAATATTCAGGAATGAAAATTTGTTGTTTGGAATAAGTATGGTTGTGTGCAACGGGTTCTTCAGTAAATTATCATCACTGCATGGAAATTCCTTTTAGTCATTGCCATTATATTGTTTGTTCGTTTCCTTTTTCTTAAATGACCGAGCATCATTGATGCTCTGTTTGGTTTTGTATTTTAAAAATTGATA
>Ga0325414_1002702_pt1 | contig 18091 bp, 9 predicted proteins | sample PopdelMetagenome_8_FD_206183 | JGI IMG/M metagenome (GOLD analysis project Ga0325414, IMG submission 206183) | Populus deltoides microbial communities from Bellville, Georgia, United States - Leaf-PdKOR-R3 | ecosystem: Host-associated > Plants > Phyllosphere > Phylloplane/Leaf | place: USA... | reverse complement strand
TCGTTTTCTCCGATAAAATTCTCAGCTAAAAAAAGATGGATGGAGATCATTTGAATTGTCCATATGAGAACTACCTCAAGTGTCTGCCTTCCAGGGTTAACGCCGATGGAATCGCCATGTCATAGACAGCAAATAGAAGAAGCGACCGAGTCACGTGGAGATGAGCAGCAAGGATGTGAGTAGAGTATATTTATTTTCGAGATAGCTTTCTGTTTCTGGTTTCAAAAAAATAAAAAGTTTAAAAAAATAGAGTCAGTTGTGGTTAGTTGGATTTATGTATTTGATAAAAATTATGATTGATATTTATATATAGCAAAAAATATATATATAATATTTATAAAATTTAGTTAAAAAACATATAAAAATTGTTTAATACAAAATGTATTTTAAATTTAATTTTTAGTAGGTCTCGCAACATAAAACATAATTTGGTACGTTATTAAATATTTTGTTGCATTTGTTTCATTGCAAATACAAAGTTCAATGAAAAACAAAACAAACGCGGCCTTAACACCACTTTGCCAAGTTAAGGATGAAAGTATATAATTAATTAAATACATTTGCATGCTTTGATGAACTTACTTTCTGAAAACTGTTCTAGTTACAACTTGAAGATTTGCTGAAGCATGCTTCTCTCTTTTTCAGATTCAATTTCTTAAAAAATCTCTGCGAACAACCAGTAGGCAGATTTTACTACGAAGGTTGTAAAAGGGGGTAAAATAGTAAAAGTGTCTAAAATGGAAAGCTTTAAAAAGAAATAAAATGGAAAAAAATTGGAGTCTTTATACATATTTTATATATTGTGATTGGCATTTGAGTAAAAGAATATTCATATAAAAAATATCTTTCAAATATCATTAATGATTATGTATTTTTTTCATTAGGAAAATTATAGTTTTTATTATCTTTGTATCTAAAATATGGAGTATAAGATGGAGATATTTTATTTTATTTCATTATATTATACATATTTTATAATTTTAATATTCCTAATCACAACTTTGTTTTAAAAAAAAATTGATAGTAGAATGCATATTATAGCTTTAATACACATAAAATCACATTAAAATAGATTAATATTAAATACAACATTTAGGTATATTTTAAAGTATACATACAAGAAATAAAACAAGAAATTCAATAAAGGAAAAAAAAAAGTAACATTGAAAAAAATATATTTTGTCGATCTTGTAAGTTGGTCGTGTTAGCTGGCAAGATTTGTGTATTAGCTAGCGAAATATGTGTAGATTACGGGATTTTAGGGAAATCTATTTGTTTTCTTGTATAGATTATTATTATACCAAGAATAGGAGTTTAGGCAGACTAGGTTTACTTACCTACTTGTATATATATATTCTGTAAAGACAAATACAAAGGAATGCAGAGAAATATTTACAGAATGAAAAGCTTTGTTTGTATGTCTGCTATAATCAACATGGTATCAGAGCAGGTCTAAAAACAATTTTTTTTCACTGTTTCTTCCCTACATTCTTCTTCAAACCCTTTATTCTAGGGACTTCCGCTTGCAAATGAAATCACAATGGCAGAACAAGAACGAAATCTAATTGTTCAAGCCACTTCACACAATCCTCTGCCAAACCCAATTATCATTCAGCAGGACACCTTTGGTTTTCCTATCAGCATCATTCTCAATGAAACAAATTATATGTTATGGTCACAGTTGATGGAGATGCGTATTGGAGCCAGTAACAAGGTTCTGTATCTAACTGGAGCAGCGACGAAACCAGCACCCAACGATCCGAACTATGATACATGGATTACTGAAAATCATAAAGTTAAGAGCTGGCTCATTGAATCAATGAGCCCCCACTTGATGCAGAGATTCATTCGTCTTATTACAGCAAGAGAAATATGGAAGGTAGTGTCAAAGACCTTCTACAATGGATCTGATGAGACACGATTGTTCGAACTGAATCAACAGTCTTTTTCAACCACTTATAATGGTAGGCCTTTGTCCACATATTATAATGAACTTGTTGCAATATTCCAGGAAATTGATCATCGCAGCACATCCTATGAAGAATCTGTTAAAGGGATTGTACAACTCCATGCAGCAATGATGAGATTACGAGTTCATATTTTTTTAAGCGGTCTTGATTCTGAGTATGTTCAAATCCGCGGTGCAATTCTTCGAAAGGAACCAAAACAAGACTTGGAAGCAGCATACGCATGTGTTAGAAGAGAATCACAACAGCGACAAGTTATGGGAGTTCCTCGGCTGATCTCTGAAAATACAGCCATGATAGCAAATAGAAACCAACGAGGGACAGGTTATAATTCTGCCAAAGGGAAAAATAGTCAAGGTTCAGGAAAGCGAAATAATTATGTTTGCACTCATTGTGGTGAATCTGACCATTCAAAGCTGTGTTGCTATGAACTTATTGGATATCCCTAATGGTGGGATTTTTCAAAGAGACCACGGAAGAACATTACTGGGAAAGCTGCACTGGCCATATCAGCTGAAAGCCTTCCAATTCAAGACGGGACTTCGATGCCTACTGCCAATGTAACTCAGCCAGGTAGTATTGGTAAGACTAATGTTCTTTCTGCTATTACTATGGATAATACTTGGATTATTGATACTAGTGCATTCGACTATATGATTAGAGACTGTAGTAAACTACAAAATCTTCATCCATCATCCCAACAGGTCATCTCTAGTGCCAATAATGGTATCTCCCTTATTACAGGGAAGGGCTCCATTGCTCTAACTCTTACCATAACTCTTGATACAGTATTTGTTGTTCCTAGTCTTGAATGTAATTTGTTATATGTTAGACAAATCACTTTAGCACTAAATTGCACCATTACTTTATGGCCTTTTTTTGTGTTTTTCAGGATATTCTGACACGAAAGACTCTTGGCTGTAGTGTTAAATGAGGCAACCTTTACTACTTGGAATTGACAACAATTGGCAAATGGCAGAACAACAAGGCATGTTTTGTGACGAAGAGGGATAGGAGATTGTATAAGGTATGGCTTTGGCATAAGAGGCTAGGACATCTTTCATTTAGTTATCTTAAGAAGTTGAAACCCAGTTTGTTTACAGACTTGAATATTTTGGATTTTCAGTGTGACATTTGTGAATTGGCAAAGAGCCATCGTAAACCTTATTTCCCCTCTTTGAATAAAAGCTCTGAGCCCTTTATAGTTATTCATTCTGATATCTGGGGACCTGCAACAATCCCGTCTATGTCTAAAGCTCGTTACTTTATTACCTTTATTAATGAATGCACTCGTATGACGTAGGTATCCTTACTTCATAAGAAAAGTGATGCGAGTACTGCTTTTCGAGAATTTTATAGCATGGTGAAAAATCAATTTCAGAAACAAATTTAAGTATGGCAATCCGATAATGCTATGGAATTTCTTAAGAACTCACTTGGTGATTATCTTCGACAAAACAGTATTCGACACCATACTTCTTGCACCTACACACGCCAACAAAATGGCCTTGCAGAGAGGAAAAATAGGCAGATCATGGAGGTAGTACGTGCATCTCTTTTTGAAATGCATATGCCTCGCTTCTATTGGGGAGAGACTATTAAGTCTGTTGTCTACATCATCAATAGAGTGCCTTTCCGAGTGATTAACTTCCAGACCCCACACCAGAAACTACAAAGCTTCTTTGACACACCCCATCACCCAAACTTAGAACCCAGAACCTTTGGTTACACAGTGTATATTCACATACCCAAAGTCTTGCCTAACAAACTTGATCCTTGTGCCCAATGTTGTGTATTCATCGGTTACTCTAATTTTCAGAAAGGATATAGGTGTTATTGTCCTCAAACTCGTAAGCTACATGTCTCTCTTGATTTCTCCTTCCGAGAAACAACTCCTTATTATTTAGTAGTCGACTTGGGCTCTCCTCTTCAGGAGGAGAATGTGTATGCAGAGGATGAGCTTTGCAGAACTATGTTTGATAATAATGAGGGTGATGGTGTTTTTATGGAACTGGAGACATTTGAAAAAAGGATGAATAGCAACAAGCACAATGTTATATCACTCACTGATACTCAAACTATCCCAAATGAGAGGACCTTATCGTTGGACAATGACCTTTGTAAGAATTATGCTGGTGACACAAAAGCTGTAAACCATAATGGGGAAAATATTGAGATGATTGAATTGGGTGTTGTTGACATAGAAGTTGCGAACCTTGATAAGGAAGACACTGCGATGATTGACTTGCCCGCACCATCAACCACAGAGTCCTCTGCACAGAATATCCTGGATAATCCCACCACTGAAAATACATCTCAACCCACTCCCAGGTATTCACAGAGATCTAATAAAGGTGTTTTCAAGAAACAATATGAACCAGACATTAAAACCAATGTTAAATATCCTATTAATAACTATGTCTTTTCTCATAGACTTTCAGAATCTTATGCACTAACCATTAATCAATTATCCAAAGTATCTATTCCTAGTAATGTGTAGGATGCATTGGTAGATCCAAGATGGAAAAAAGCTATGAATGAAGAGATGGAAGCCTTGCAGAAGAACTCCACTTGGAAACTTATTGTGTTAGCAAAAGGAAAGAAGGCGATTGGGTGTAGATGGTATACACTGTTAAACTTAAAGCGAATGGAAGCATTGATAGATATAAGGCGAGACTCGTGGCCAAGGGGCATGCCCAGAAATATGGTATTTACTATCGGGAGACCTTGGCACCAATAGCCAAGCTTAACACCATTCGTATACTCATATGCATTGCTGTAAACTGAGATTGGCCCCTACAACAATTCGATGTAAAAAATGCTTTCTTAAATAGTGATCTAGAGGAAGAGGTGTACATGGAACTTCCACCTGGAATAAAACAAAGTTCCAAACACGAAGACAAAGTGTGTAAACTAAAGAAATCTCTGTATGGTTTGAAGCAATCTCCTCGAGCTTGGTTTAGGAGGTTTATTTTGGCAATGAAAGCAACCAGTTATCAATAGAGCAATGCAGATCATACACTATTTGTTAAACATAAATATGGTATGGTAACGACATTGATTGTGTATGTAGATGACATGATTTTAACAGGTGATAATCTTGAAGAAATGAAGACATTATGAGAGTACTTGTCTGTAGAATTTGAAATGAAAGATTTGGAACAATTGAAGTATTTTCTTGGCATTGAAGTAGCATGGTCCAAATAAGGAATTTCTCTTTCACAGCGTAAATATGTATTGGATCTTCTAAGTGAGATTGGGATGCTAGCTTGCAAACCTGTTGAAACACTAATACAAGTGAACCATCAACTTGGGATCTTTCCAGATCAAGTCCCTACAGATATGGGTCGGTATCAAAGACTTGTGGGTAAGTTAATTTACCTAACCCATACTAGACCTGATATAACATATGTTGTAGGTGTTGTGAGCCAATTTATGCATGCACCAAGTGAGGAGCATATGGATGTTGTCTACAGGATCTTGAGATATCTTAAAGGTGCGTCTGGAAAAGGTTTATTATACTCAAAAAATAGTATCTCAAATATAGAAGGCTATACTGATGCAGATTGGGCAAGAGATCAAATAACAAGGAGGTCCATGTTTGGGTATCTGAACTTTGTGGAAAGGAATTTGATTACTTTGAAAAGTAAAAAACAGAAAGTTATAGCACGATCTAATGCAGAAGCAGAATTTCGAGGAATGGCTCAGGGAATATGTGAGTTGTTATAGATCAAGAGTATTCTGAAGGATTTAGAGATCAAGTATACGAATCATATCAACCTGTACTATGATAATAAGGCGGCAATTCAGATTGCACACAATCCTGTTCAGCATGATCGAACTAAACATGTTGAAGTAGATCGTCATTTTATCAAAGAGAAGTTAGATCAAAAAATTATATGTTTTTCATTTGTTAAATCTGCAAGTCAACTAGCTGATATCCTCACCAAGGCAGTATCAAACAAAGATTTTTACAGTATGATTGGTAAGATGGGCATGATAGATATCTATGCACCAACTTGATCTATCATCACCAACTTGAGAGGGAGTGTTCGCCGGCAAGATTTGTGTATTAGTTGGCGAGATATGTGTAGATTACAAGATTTTAAGGAAATCTATTTGTTTTCTTGTACAGATTATTATCATACCAAGAATAGGAGTCTGGACAGACTAGGTTTACTTACCTACTTGTATATATATTTTCTGTAAAGACGAATACAGAGGAATGCAGAGAAATATTTACAGAATGAAAAGTTTTGTTTGTATGTCTACTATAATCAACAAGTCGCAGCACTGTCCATGTAGCAATTGAATTATAAGATTTATTTCCCACACTTATTTTTATTGTCTGCTAACTTTCTTTGTGGGATGATGTTGGACCTTATGTAGAAATCCCATCTTATCCTATTAAAAGTGTGATAAAGAGATTCAGTCATGGAATCTAATCATATATATGAAAATGAGGGATGATTTTCGCTGTTAAACAGAAAATCATACCAAAACAATGTCTTTTTTTTAATCTTTTGGATTGGTAAAATGACTGATATTTTGACAAATGTTTGTTTTGATCGTTGAACGTTTGCTTTTTCAATATGATCCTTTAAGATTAATATTCAAAATTTCAAAAAATATATATCAAAATTCTACCTAGCTCTTAGAGAGAGAGTCATCAAAGAGGGTGCGAGTGAAGTTATTGGGGGGAGTAAACTGCATTGTGAAGTATGGAGACAATTTTAATCCTAATTAGTAGATTTCAACCTTCCAAGTTCATTAACAATGTTATGGAGTTTGGTGATGTCTTTGAAAGTAGATTGGAGTCCAAATAAGAAAATAAATTTTGTAAATTTATTCGAATTTTTTAGGATAAAATTTTAATGAATGCATTTTTTTAATAAATGAAAAAGAAAAAAACCAATGATGCAAATGACATGTCTTTTTCTAATGAAGGTAATGCATCCTTAACTTACCTTTCTTTCTTGTGTTTCTCAACCTTTTCTTTTATAGTCCATTCTTCCTGTTGATGTTGCTCTAAAGAGACTTTAGATGCTCTCTCACCCTCCTTTTCAACTCATAATTTTTTTTCTTCTTTCTTTTTAGACCTCTTTCTCTTACTTCCTACAATCTCAACCATATCTCATGAAGTCTCAACTTCTTGGTTTCTAAATGACTCCTCACTATGCTATTTCGAGTACCTTTCACTAACTTGTGACATCTTGTTCTACCTAATGCTCTCTAACACAATTAGGGAGATGACATCTTTAAAGGTGCTAGAAAACTGAGCAAGGTCGTCAGTCCTAGGAACACATTAAATGTATATACACTACCTTGATACTGAGGCGGGCACATAACTAACATAATTGGTTACTCCTATTAATAGGACCTAGGGCTTCTATCCATAGCACATCAAACAAGTTAAAATATTTATTCATACAGCTCTCCAATTGAACTTCTTTTGAGGTTACTCCTAGAATTTCTTCATCTAGTCCCATTTGGAATACTTTTCCCATTTATTTGTAACAAATTCTTTAAGTGACTTTTGATCATACAACCAAAACATCCTAAATAATAGAGTTTCAACTTTTACTTGGCATACCATCTAAATATACAATAATTGTATACAACATCTCATGAAGCCTCTTCCATACTTCCTATAGTGGTTGAGAGATAAAATGGTTTCAGCCAAAATTATAATTTAGGGATGAGTCCTAGTTTTCTCATATTCAACAAACAAATTGGAAGCTTCTAAGTAGATAATGCTAAAAGTTGACAATCAAATGGAAGTTGGTGATTTCACGAGTCTTACCTACGTTGATAGCTATTGGGGATGCCGTTACTCCCCCACATAACATAATGTTAAAGTGTGTGTTCTCAAAAGTTTAATGTCTTGTGTGAAGGCACAAATTCATATCCAATATATATGCATGATAATTATAGAATAAGAATTCATACTAAAGTATAGCAAAAAATAAATAAGCATAATGAACATGGTAGCAATTAAAGACAAGAGGCAAAACTTAGCTTTAAGATCCCTAGTGGAGTTGTCATTTTGTCACACTTGACATCCCAACAACCCACCCTCTTTCCTAAAAAGAGAAAAGGTTATTTTTATTATCTAGTGAAGGGGGAAAGATTTGAACTTTATAAAAATAAGTGGTCATCTAGTATTATGATCACTTGAAAACCCTAACTAGTCTATAGAGTTTTATGGTAAGAGACTGATTATACAAAATAGAAGATAATATCACCCTAAGTTCTCATTAATGATTTTTAATGTCGTAATAACTTAATTTTCTTTGATAATTTTCAGTGTCATAATAACTCAATTTTCATTGACAACTTTCAATGCAATAATGACTCAGTTTTCATTGATGATTTTTAATGTCATAATAACTCAATTTTCATTGGCAACTTCCAGTGTCATAATGACTCAGATTCTGTTAATGATTTTCAATGCCGTAATGACTTAGTTTGTGTTGATAATTTTCAGTGCCGTAATGACTTAGTTTGCATTGACAATTTTCAATATAGTTGAAATGAATGTTTTATTATAATATTGATACCATGCAAAGATATGAGTAATATACTCACATATAAATATATTTTTATGTGTGCTAGTGTACACATATATGTGTGTGTGAAAATAATCTTTAATGATACCTGGTAAGTAATGGTCTCTTTATGAACTAGGAGGTACAACATAAATCATCTTCGACTAGGCGAGGACATACTATGGGGGGGATCAGGTAGGTTATTTGAACCTTTATCTAATTTTATTAAATTCATAAGGTACATTTTTAATAATGTATTATTTTGTGAATTATGTTATTTGATTAACCATGAGTAATAAAGAATATTAGGATTAAGTTAAGTTAAGGATATCCGTAATTAGGATATCCGGGAATAACTAATGAGACGACCTAGGCTAATGGTATCCATGTCAGGATAATTAGGAACAAATGATGAGATTAACTTTGACTAATGGTATCCATATTGGATAGCTGAAAATAAATGATAATATTAGTTTTGGCTAATGGTATCCATGTTGGATAGCCGGGAACAAATGATAAGATTAATTTTGGCTAATGAAATCCATGTTGGATAACCAGAACAAATGGTAAGATTAGTTTTGGGCTAACCCTAAGAAAACTATGAATTTCAGTGACATTCATAAGTCTTTCCCACTTGACATTACTTCCACTTTTTTAAGATCTACATAAATACCCTTTTCAAATATCACATATCCTAGGAACACCACCTCATTCAATCAAAACTCACACTTACTCGATTTAGCATTCAACTCATTTCTTCTCAAAGTCTCTAATACAATTCTCAAATGTTGTTGATATTCATAATAGGAAGATGAATATATCAAGATGTCATCCATAAATACCACCACAAATTTGTCTAATTAAGGTTTAAAGATTTGATTCATGAGATCCGTAAATATTGTTGGAGCATTGGTCATTCCAAATGGTATGACTAAAAATTCATAATGCCCATAACATGTTATGAAAGTTGTCTTATATACATCTTATTCCTTTATCCTCAACTGATATTACCCCAATCATAAGTCTATCTTTGAAAATGCTTGTGCTTCCTTGAGTTTATCAATTCAAGGAAGTGGATATTTATTATTTATGGTCACCCTATTCAATTGTCTATAATCTATATAGAGTTGCAGAGTGCCATCCTTTTTCTTCACAAACAATATTAAAGCTCTACAGGGTCAATTTCTAGGCCGAATAAATCCTTTATCCAACAATTCATGGAGTTGGATTTTTAGTCCAGCCAGCTTATTATGCAACATCATATATGGAGACTATGCTATAGGAGCAATTCCTAGAAAAGTTTCAATTGAAATCTCGACCTCCCTCATCGGAGGCAATCTAGATGGTTCTTTTGAAAAAATATTAAGAAATTCTCTCACCACAGGAATTCTATCTAACTCCCTACTTCTTTTCCAAGTTACCTCACATAAGTTAAGTACACAAGATATCCCTTCTTGATTAACTTCTTGACTGTCATGATTGAAGTCGTATAAATGAGTATTACTTTCCTATCTCCTCTAAACATTTTTCTTTTACCCCTCACATAAGCTAAGTAAACAGGACATCCCTTCTTGATTAGCTTCCTGACAGTCATGATTGAAGTCACACAACTGGGTATTACTTTCCTATCTCCTCTAAACATTATTCTTTTACCATTTACCCTATGCATAATCACTATTTTGGTGAAGCAATCCATTATGATGCATACTTAACCAATCCATACCTAGAATCAGATCAAAATCATACAACTTCAAAGGTATTAAATATACCCTCAACTCATAACCCCTAATATTACCTTTCTATAAACATCATCAATATCTATGTTTTCTTATAGGAGTGCACTAACAGTTACTAATTTACTCATTTTACAAGGTATTACATGCAATTTATCCACATTCTGATATGACACAAATGAATGAGTAGCTCTTTGATCAATCAAGGTATATACTAGTAAGGATTTTAATAGTAATGAACTTGCAACCACATTTAGTGTAGCTCCCACATCCTTCTGAGTTATATGGTATACTCTACCTTAAGTCCTTCTCTCCTAAGATCTAGGCAATCTCTGGTTAGCACTTGTTCTAGATTGAGCAAGCCTCGTAGGTCTATCTACTGTAATGAATTGTTGTTAGCTTTATGTAGTAGCTTTCTATCCCTGAGTACTCTCTATAGCACAATAAGGGTACTCCTTTTTCTTGTGGTCTATCTCCCTACAGTAATAATAACCCCTACTCAAGCACTAAAAATCCCTCCACCGATGTCCCTTACCTCGACAAATATAACACCTTCCTGGTGTAGCTGAATAATCTCCAGGGTTCTTTATATTTCACCTCGTATATAAAGGATATATGGGTCCCCACCGCTCTATAAACCCTACTACAACACTAGCCCCTATACAAGCCTGGTCACTAAAGGATCCTCCAACACTTATTTGCATAAATCCCCATGAACTCCTACCAAAAGTAAAGTTCCCTCCTCTTTTCTGAAACTGCCCAGATGATTGTCCGTCTTTCCTTTCTTTTTAGAACAGGAGGTCTACTAGTAGATAATATTATCTCCTTCCTCTTAGCCCCTGTTATCTATCCCTATTCATTCACTTGCCTCTGATCATCTTGAACCACTCTCTTTATAGCCTGTGCAGCCTGTACCAACTCCCGTATAGTCTAAAACTGCATAGCTATTAGTACCGTCTTCAGCTCCAGTCTAAGCCTATCATGAAATCTCTATATCTGATGGCGCTCAATAGGAAGATATGCAAAAGCAAAAATGGAGAGGTTTTAAAACCTCTTCTCATACTTCAAAATAATCATATCACTTTGTCTCAGAGACAGAAACTCTTGTTCCATATCCCTCTTATGTTGTTAGGAGTAATATCGCTCTTCAAACTACTCTATAAATTCTTTCCACACTAGAACTTTTCCGGATCTCCTCTCTCTGATTGTCTCCCACCAAGAGTAGGCATTGTCTAATAATAGCATAGTCACACAATTAACTTGTGACTCCTCCTGCATTGCTATATGAATCATCACTCTTTCCACCTTCCTTAGCTAATGTCTAGCAAGCTCATCATCCTTCTTCCTTAAATATGTCACACAACCCATCTCTCGCATACCTTTCACCCAATTTACTATAGTGACCACTTTCTCTACCCTGAGTTGTGTTATGCTGGAAACCCTAGCTATCCCCGTAATCACAACTTTAACAACCTAATTTTTTTATTATTATAATTTTACCTAAATTTTAGCAAAGTTTCCTCTAAAATTGAAGGTTTCAAGTTATCGACAATTTCCTATTTTACAAGTAAAATTCTCAACCAATGTTTCCATTTCCTTGATCCAATATCTCCTGGATCATTACCACATCAACACATTTCTAGCAAATTAATTACTTCATAATATGTTAACATCACAATAAAATTTTATTTTCTTTATATTACTTAACCACACAATATATTCATAAGAATATACTATTATATAAAATTTCTACATTTATAACAAAAGAAGTTTAATGCATTAAATATTTAATTCACATATATTTATATTAAAAACTTAGCATTATTATTTACGTACTCATAAATAAATATTCATACATATGTCTTATAAGTCCAAAATAGACCTAATGTTATTATGTTACAAGAATAAAATACGAAGTGTTCTACTCTTGATGCTAATGTGAGGAACCTAAGAATAAGACAACAAATAATATAAACAAAACCAAATAAATTAAATAATTCCACCAAAAACAATTAAAGCAATATCTTCACTTTCATCATTTAATTACTATTGAATATCATCAACTTGATAATATTTATATCAATAACTCAATGCCAATATCAAATTTCAAATTGATATCATTAACCATCTCCCCTTGGCATGATTAATCACAAATATGTCGATACCAAATCACCTAGTATCATTAGCCACCAATCTATTGGTCACTTAATCAATAAATATTGATGCCAACATACTTGTGCTGACATTATTAGCCTTTCCTAATCTCTCAGGAATGACTAATCAATAAATATCGATGTCAATATCCTCATATTAACATCATTGGTCTTCCTTATTATCCAAAAACAACAAATCTATAATGTTGATGCAACACCCTTATATTGATGTCACTAGCCTTCCCTTTTACCCGAAAACAACTAATCAACAACTGTTGATATCAATGAACCATTGATATCATTAGCCTCCATCCTCAGAATGACTAATCAAATTATAAATATTTATTCTTATTCCATCGATTTAATTATTTTTATGTCAAGTTAGATTAATAACAATTCATTTAATAATTCTACCAATATAATAAATGACTAGGAATATGTGTGAAGCACTTACTTATTGCTCATAAAGCCTCAGCACATGTCCATGTCTACGATCGAGTTACTGAGGTATCCCTTGTAAATACAAGATTATTTCATCACCACAACACTTTGTAACTTTATTCTATATCATAGTTTTTATTACAATTCACTGTAAATCACACTTCCATTATTTCTTCTTTCTTTTCTTTTTCCAATTTCCCAAATTTATTTAATCCAAACTATCTATATATAATTAATACCACAATTAATTAAATTTATTCACAATCTCTACAATTAACCTAACTCTTCCTAAATGAAATTCATGCATTCCTTCTATTTTTTATACAATTTCATTTAATTTACATGTATTATATACTTCAATTAACCCATTTAAATACAAATTCCATAACATTAAAATCAATAAAATTCTCTTCTAAATACAATTTATTGGCTGAATTTTTCAAGCATAAGAACAAATTCAATTTTCTTCAATTTCTTTATTAACACTAAACCCATTAAATTCACTGGTTAAAGAACACCAATTAAATCAAAGCTTCATCAACATTCTTAATTTCTCATAATTATAAACCCTAACTATCACCCCTCTAATCTTATATAAAACACAATTATTCCTCTCACCTTTGAATTACAAATAATCAAGAAGAATTTGTAAGAGGAAAAAGCTTTTTATCCACTTTTATCTTTTTTTCTTTTTCTCCCCTTTTTTCCATGACTAATTCTCTCTCAAATCCATTTCTTTTCATTTCCCCTCACTTGGATTTCTCTCAATTTAGTGTTTAGGAGATTTAACTCGTAGAAATTTGCAAGGTTTCCTTTTATTTTTCTTATTTTTTCCTAAGGTTTTCCAAGATCTTTCAGGCTTCTCTCTATTTTTTTTTCTTTCCTCCTTGTTGTGTTAGTCATGAGCAATATATTTATACATAGCTATTTCAAAATTTCCCTATGTATACCTTATTTGTGACCTTTCAAGTTTACTGAGTAATGTATCTCAAATTTTGTTGCCTGTTTATATGAAAACTAAGTTGAGATATTTCAAATTTCATCAAATTACATTCCAATATTTTTATTTCTTTGCATAACTTATTTCAATTAAGTTTTTGTTTTCATTTCTATATCCTTTTAGCTTTTTTCTATATTTTCATATTTTATAAAAAAAATTACCCAAACTCTTTATTCTAGATTTTCCTATTCATTATCATTCCCTTAGTGTAAACATTTAATTTACACACTCATCATAATATTTCTTTCACTAGTTTATTGAAATTTTTTATCTGAAGGTTTACATTAAGAAATAAAGAGAGAGTGTATAGAATTAGAAAAGGAAAAGGAAATCCTTGGAATTAATTGCAAAAAGCTCATCAAATTGGTTAATTAGTTGAAGTAATAGATTCCTTTATAATAAAATACACTTTTCTTTTTGAATCTTGATGGAGGATTGAAAATCTCCAATCATAATTTTTAGGGTTTATGAGTGGTTGTGAATGGAAATGTGAAATTATATAATTATAAGTTAATTGTGATTTAGATGATATGATTACAGATTAAATTGAAAACCAATTATAGAAAATTAAAGCATTAACTAGCCAACCATGATTAAGGATTTTTAGGGAATGAGGAAATTTGACTAAATTGTATGATTTTTTTCTCTTTTAATGATGTTGGGGATGCTTGAGATTTGTTTTGAATGTCGTAATGTAGATTGCTAAAAGTTTACTTATTGTGGTTATATGTTAGAATAATAAAACAAATGTGGAAATTTGGCTAAATCGTGTAGATTTTTTGGTGTTTTAAATGATGTTATGCTTAAACTTGATTTGTATGATGATGAAATTGTGTTTAATCACGATTGTGATTCATGTGAAATAGAATGCTTATGTTTGTTAAATATGGAAAGATGGAGGTATAAAATTGGGTATGAAAATGTTAGTTTGGATGGATTTTTGAGATTTTATGATAAGAATGATATAAACCAATTCATGTTTTGTGACCAACCATGGATTCCAAGCCATGGGTTGCCGTTGAAGGTTGGGGAAAATTATAGGATTCAAAACTTTTGGCTTGGAATTGTATGAATTGGATATGGTGTTGTTGATTTGTATGTTTAAGTTTTAATTGTAAATTGGTTATGATGCGTTTGAATCCTTGTTGAGGTGTTTATGAAGTTTGGAAATGGTTAAATTCTATGTAAAATATGATTTAAATGGAATGCTCACCATGTGTTTGATTAAACTTTAGACATTTGAAATTGTTGATGAAATGTTAGACATTGAAAATTATAGGTGAAATACTTAGATACAAAAATTTCAGTTATGGAAATTGGATGATGAATGCTTGAGTAAAATGAATAAATTATTAAGTCAAAAATAATATAATAGGGTGTTTATGTAAATGAATGGATATGGTAAGTCAAAAATGACATAATTGGATATTTGTGTATGTGAATGTATTTGGTAATTCAAAATGATGATTTTGGTAAAAAGGACAGGAAAATGAGAGTTTTAGAAAAAAACAATAATTTAGATTTAATGCATACCATATATGTAACATTGTATGTTAAATGCAAGTTGGTAACATGGAGAAATGTGAATTTTTATTTTAGATACAAATAAGTAGTATAAAAAGAATAATGATGTGTTTAAATAAGTATGAACAATAGGTTGAAATGATTTAAGTACTAATTAGGGATGTTAAGGAACATCCTAGGTTGGACCAGTAGTTGAGGAAGCATATATTATTGGAGTGTCAGGTATGTACTAATCACCTCACCTTTTATTTAAATAGATGTTCTTATTGAAATTCTTTTATACATGCACAAAGAGTTTTGAAATAAATTATGGAAAATTGTGTTAAAAGAAAATTAGTCACACTAGTGGAGAATAATTAGATAAATTAAATTTGTTCATATAGATAAAGACTACTTGTATAAATTAAATTTGGCGTATAAAATAAGACTAATTATATAAATTAAAGTCAACCGTATGGACAAAAACTAGTTGCATAAATTGAGTCAGCTGCATTGGTTGAGACTATTTATGTGATTTAAAGTCGATCGCACTAGTAGGGACAAATTATGTAAGATTAAGCTAATCAAAATGGTGAGGGCTAAGAAATATCATGCATATAATTGATGTTAAAAACAAATTATAATTATCAAAATTAATTAATGAGTGTATGGCTGACAAAAGAATAGGCTTAGAGAAATGAAAGAGATCGATAATGAATAATTGACTTAAATAAAGTGTTATGAGTACAAAAATGATTTAATGAATACATTGTCTTAAAGCATTAACAACCTAAAATTTCATATCATTTTTAAATACATCAAATAGTCATATTCATATAAAATCAACTAGAAGTTTTTTTTAAAAAAAATTGGTTTGATCATTTTCTTTAAACAGTCTGACCTTTTTAACTTCTATAAATAACCTTAAAAATAATTAGACCATTTCTCCAAAACAGTTCATCCATTTTAGTATTTAGATAATTTCATCTCTTTTCATTCTTTGGTCTTGTTTAAGTGTGTGTGTGTGTAAGCACTTTGGTAGATGGAGGATTAATCCATGTTGTTATCCTTTTATTTCTTATTAAGGAATGTCATTTTAGAAAGGTAAACCCTTAGAATAAAAAACACATTCATAATAAAGAACTTCATTCTAGGTATACGTATGTAACTTTTTTATTCTCGTTTTATTAATATGACCTAGTCTACAATGTCATAAATAATATGAATATTGATTATCTAATATGTTTTTCTTGCTAGTTATACTGAATTTGGGCATTTCAAGATCAAGTATCTACAAATCATTTATATAAATATCAAATCTATACTAAACATCATTGTTATAGAAGAAACAACATTTGCTCTTAATAATAAATTAAATCCATTCAGAAATGGATATGATGTTTCTAAAAAGTACTAGAACATAATAAAAATTATAAGTTCTAGTATCAGCTTACTTGACAAAGTTAATGCAACAACCTTTATTTCATTGCTAACTTGTACGTCTACTTTACCTTTATTCAATTATAAATACACATGAATCATAAGATTTAATAAGTTTCTAATCATCATGGTCACAAGATGATCTTTACAATTCCTCTTATAGTGGCTTTTCTTACCACAATGATAACAAATTCCTTTAACAACCAATGACAAGGCCTCGAGTTATGTGTTATGAGGGTCAATTTGGATTGACTTGGGTTAATTTAAGAATAAAAATGGTAATTATCATAGTTTTAAGGTTTGACTGGGGAGTCAACTCGAGGTAACGTTCAGGTCACAGATTTGAAAGGGTCAAAATAGTTAGCCCAAAAAACTTTAAAAATAATCAAAGTAACCTTATTTTGACAAAAAACAAATTCAAAAAAAGTTAACAAGTTTTTGACCCGTGTTTTTTCTCGAATCGACTTAAGTTTTGAATCAGGTTAGGTCGGGTCAATCTTTCTTCTATTTTTTAAACTTGAATCAGTCTAGGCCTTAGGTTAGTCCGGTTTTGGCTCAACTTGTCAGGTTAGTCTTGGTTTTATAACTAGCGTTCTTAAAATATTATTAATTTCAACACTTAATATAAACTAAAGTAAAAAAAAATATCTAGTTATTTTTTAAAATATATATGTTTGACAGTAATACATATTAAGGGTAAAATAATTTTTTTTAATATTTTATCTTGTCTTGTTCATTATAACTAAACATGATATAAAAACAATTATTTTGTCTTGTAACCACTATTAAATATAATTTTATCTTTGATTTCTTTTTTGTCTTGTCTTCTCTCATCTACTATCTTCATTTCTTTTGTTTCGGACACTAACCAAATACTATATGTTTGTGTCTTTTATGTGATATCTTTTATTTATTTTATTTGGAATCCTCTATAAAATAAAAAAAACTAAATTGAAAAAATAATATTAGACAATTATATTATTTTTTTCTTAATCATGGATTTTTAATTAATGGATTTTCTCTTATAAATGTATAAGATTGTTTTTCAATCTTATTCCTATTTTACTTGATCCTCTAATTTATTCTTGTTTTTCTCTTACATATATATTTTCTTTATTATTTTTAGTCAATAATCATCTAAGTCTTTTATTCTCTCTTTATTCTCAATTCACTCCCTAATTTTTTTTTGTTATTATATAATTAAATTAATTATATATATAAAATTAAGTTTGATTGAAAATATAATCTTCTAAAACATTTAGAAAATTGAGCGTAAAAAATGGGTCATTACAATCATAATACATAA
>Ga0325414_1002699_pt1 | contig 18101 bp, 18 predicted proteins | sample PopdelMetagenome_8_FD_206183 | JGI IMG/M metagenome (GOLD analysis project Ga0325414, IMG submission 206183) | Populus deltoides microbial communities from Bellville, Georgia, United States - Leaf-PdKOR-R3 | ecosystem: Host-associated > Plants > Phyllosphere > Phylloplane/Leaf | place: USA... | reverse complement strand
GTTAGAAGACAAGCGGAATACATAAGAAGAATTGCACAACACAAAGCACACCGAGAATACAAGAAGAACTCTCAACCTTTATTTATCTCGTCAACAAAGGATTACACAATGTGTGCTATGCACATAACTCGCATGCTGCACAATCAAGCTTACACACGTTATTTCTCTCTATGCATTCCCTATCTCGTATGCTCTCTATTGCGTCCATTACCAAGAGCTGCAGCCACTATTTATAGACAAGCATGTGAGCTGTAAGGCTCACCCATGATCTCCTATTTTTAAGGACATAGTGGGGCACTTTCTCCCCCATGATCTCCATGATCTTAGTGGCCTATTTTCCAGCAAGTGATGGGGCATGATCCCACGATCTCAGAAGCTTGGAGAGACCAGTTATGCTCCCACGTTCTACCCCCATGAGGCTGCCACTTCACCCACGTTCTGCCTGTCCACAAGGCAGTCCCAACTACCTGTTTTGTTGCGTCAGCTGTTGAGTCATTTGTATGCCTTGGACAGTCCTTCGTCCAAGTTTTAGATTGTGCCAAGTCAAGCCCCTGACTTGCACAAGCCGCTGCGCGCTGCCAAATTCGCATCTGCGTGCAGGCTGCCAATGTCTTCGTTGTCGAATTTCTCGACAGCCCCAGTTCTCGTTTGCCTATGCCCTTGACGAATTTTCCTGCCTGGCTTGGACATTCCATCGTCAAGCCAATGTTCGTCAACAATCTGTGCTGCTGATTTTCCTTTGACGAACCTACAGCCGCACAAATCTACGCTGCCGATTTCTCCCACTGTTGGCATAGTTGCCAGCACTCTTAGGCCCTGTTTTGGCCAGCCTGCCGAAGCATGCATCCCATGCACATTTAACACTGTTACATTTACTATTTTTATCTCGATGTTACAAGTCACCCCACTAATTAATAAATTACAATTAAAAAAAATTAAAATGATTGTTTTTTTCACTGGCAAAATATTATTGTAGATTAAATAATAAAGTAATTATTTTTTTTCTCAAAAAAAATTAAATAACTAGTTATCAAGAGTAATATAGTTTTTTCAATATGATTTATTGATCATTAATATATTAAACAAAAACTATTTAGTTTTCTTCTATTTTTTAACATGGTAAAATAACTTAAATATTATTAAAAGCAAAAATTATAAAATTGTTGTCCAGGCCCTCCAGGGTTTTTTTAGACTTTTTAATTTTTAAAACATGGTAAAATGATTGGATTACCCTTAAAAGCAAATAATAATAATATTAAACTTGTATTCAAGGGTATTTTTGTTTTTTTTATTATGTTTTCCTAGTTACTATCAAGTTGATTTAGAGACAATTTGATATTTTATAAATATAAAATGTTATTTAAAAACAAAAATGGTTGGTAAATAAATTGTATGCTCTAGCGAGTAGGAGACTGCCACACTCATTGGCCAACACGTGCGTTGTCTCCTGGAGTCCAAACGATGTTGGAAGAGTCATGACATCCTCTTCACAATGGTCAAACATGTGTACATAACAGAGCACCAATTGAGTTTTGATGAAATTGTTTTCTTCCCCTTCCTCTTGTTTCTCCTTTTGCTTCTGATTTTGTGTAAACCCTTAAAAAAAAATTAAATGTATCATGTCAATTTGTATTTTTATTTTATCAATTTTGATTTTCATTTATTTGATTGCTATTTGTTTTGGTTTTAATGTCCTTCTAATATTTTTCTTTTAATTTTATTCCTTAACATCTAAATTCCTTTTTTTACTCAATTAGTTCATTTTTTTATTTCTATTCTTATTATTATTTTTTTAATTTATTTTATTTTTCAATCTAGTTCCTCGTCGTTTTATTTCATTTGATTTTTATACTAAATCTTATATTCATTCATTTAATTACTATTTGTTTAGTTTTTAAATCTTTTTCCTGATTGATTTTTTTTATCAATTTCATCTCTTTATATTTGGATGATTGAAAATTTTACTTCATGATTTTTTTAGGTTTTTCTTCTATAGGGTAATTCTAATCTCATAATCTAGGCATGAGTTTTGAAGATTAATCTGTTTTTTTTAATTTTTTTTAAATTTCATCAATCGACATTAGATTATTAAGTCTTGAACTTTATGATTTTTCTGCAATCCTTTCTATGGGGTTATTAGATCTCATATCATGGGTCGTGGATTAGTCCAATTAACCCGAGTTGACTTGATTTTTTAAAGATTTTTTTAATTGATTTTTTTTTAATTTCACCTTTTATCATTTAGTTTACTTGAGAGTTGATCTCCATTATTTTATTTATTTTTTTGCACAAAGTTATCTCAATTTTATGATCGGACAATAAATTTAACATGCCGACTCAAGTCAAGTTTTTTTTTTATTTCTTTTAAAAATGATTTTTTTTCTTGTTCGTCCTTTGGCGTTTTATTTGTTAGTAATTGAACTTCAATTTTGTTTTTTATTTTTTTTACAAGATCATCTCGTATTTATTTAATTTTGTTTTTTTGTCAAATAAAATTGTTAAAATCTTTTAAGAATATTTAAAATGTATCTTGGCAAGCTTTATTTTTTATTAGTCATTGTTATTTTTTTTTATCATTGGTTTTTTTATAATTATGTTATTAATTAACTAAGCTTGTTGAATTATTCCAAATTAATGATACAATTTTTTTTTTAAAGTATCATCATTGTTTAACCTTTTTTTTTCCATGTTAGAAAAAATTTATTCACTTATCTTATTATTCATTAAAACTCTAAAATAGAAAAAAAGTCAAAATTTTAATGTGTGTTTGATACAATAATGCATAATATTTTTTTAAAATAATATTTATTTAAAAATAAATAAAAAATATATATTTTCAGATTTTTATTTTTATTTTTAATATAAATATATCAAAATAATCTAATAATAATAATAAAAATATCAATTTAATATTTTTTTTAACATCAAATACTTTTAAAGTACTCTCAAACCATGCCAATCAGCCTCTAGAACCCCAGAAAATGCTCGACCACTACAAGTCCCGCACAAACCCACCACCTCCCTAATCCTCAAACGACATGTCAAGCGTCGTCGTTCTCGACAACGGCGGTGGCCTAATCAAAGCCGGCTACGGCGGCGAACGTGACCCCTCCACCATAATCCCAAACTGCCTCTATCGTCCTCTCTCCTCCAAAAAATTCCTCCACCCCACTCCCACCACCGAAGAAGATCTCACCTCCGCCGCCGTCCGCCGCCCCATAGACCGAGGCTACCTAATAAACCCAGACCTCCAACGCGATATCTGGAACCACCTCTTCTCCAACCTCCTCCACATAAACCCATCAAACTCTTCTTTACTACTAACAGAACCCTTGTTTTCTCTCCCTTCAATTGAACGTGCAACGGATGAGCTTGTTTTTGAAGATTTTGGGTTCAATTCTCTGTTCATTTCTGATCCACCGAAGTTGGTTCATCTTTATGAGGCGAGTAGAAGGCCATATGGGTTAGTTTCAAAAGCGCAATGTAGCTTAGTTGTGGATTGTGGGTTTAGTTTTACGCATGCTGCGCCTGTGTTTCAGAACTTTACGTTGAATTATGGAGTGAAAAGGATTGATTTAGGAGGAAAAGCGTTGACGAATTTTTTGAAGGAATTGGTGTCTTACAGGAGTGTTAGTGTTATGGATGAAAGTTTTATTATGGATGATGTTAAGGAGAAGTTGTGCTTTGTTTCTCTTGATGTTGCTAGAGATTTGAAGATTGCAAGGTGGGTTTTTGTTTGTGTTTCTGGTTGCTGTTTAGCTTATAATGTGATGATAATGGAATATTGTTGTGTTTTTCATAATGTTAAGCGTTAGACTTCATTTTGTTAGCCAGTAGGAATTCTGATTGTTTTGGGGTTTTTGGCAGTAACATTTTTAGGAACTTTGACAATTTTTTGAGGTGGGGGTGTGTTCTTTATGGTTGTTGTTGGCTGATAATGTGAATAAAAAATGAATGTTGCTATGTTGTTAGTGTAAAGTTTTAGGCTTTGTCTTGTTTGCGAGTAGAAATGGTGATTTTTGGCTTTGTTTTTTACGATTTTGAGGAACTTGTTATTGTAGGACATGAAAAGGATGATTTTCGGGTTTGTTATTGGCTTAGAATGTTAGCAAAAAGTGGAAGTTGTTATCTTGATAGTTTGGAGTGTTTGTTTTAGTAGAATGATGATTCTTTGGGTTTCAGGTATTAGGATTTTGAGCAACTTGTAATAGGAGACGTAGAAAGGACAACATTTTTGACGTGGGTGTGTGCTTTTGGGATTGTTGTTGGCCTATAAAAATTGATTTTTTTTTACTTTATAGCTTTGTTGGTTGGGATGGTGATTCTTTGGATTGGTTTTTGAAATTTTGAAGTTTTCTGTATTAGGAGACGAGGAAACGACAATTTTTTTAGGTGTACTTATGTTCTACCTGATGGAGTGACCCATACAAAAGGTTTTGTTAAAGACCCAGATGAAGCAAAGAAGTATCTCACTGTGGATGATGGAGCATATTTAGAAACGAGAAAGGATATGGATCGCACTGAAATTATGGACCGAAAGAAAGTTGATTTAACTAAAAATGTGAGTTCTTGTTACCTTTGAAAGTAATGTTTCCTGGCCTAAGTCAATAAAATGATAATTTTGCCATCTGTACAGGAGTTTGACTTGACAAATGAACGGTTCCTGGTTCCAGAGATGATTTTCCACCCAGCAGATTTAGGTTTGTGTTGTTCCTTGCTATTAGAGAAGTGAAATACACTTCTATGCCTTCAGTTTGGTATAGGTGCACTCTGGACCTATTTCTGCTGCTACATGGTTTGAGAAACATGTGTTTGGAGACTTGCTTTTACAATAATTAATGCGTGATTTTTTCATAGAGAGAAATGAATGTATCAGGAAATATTCTAGTCTTGTAGATAGATGTTGTTTAATGAAATTAAGACGAAAGTGTTTTATGTTTGGCTGTTTCTTGTGGAAGCAAATTTGAAAATGGTGCTAATTTTAACCATTTCTGCAGGTATGAATCAGGCTGGACTAGCAGAGTGCATTGTTCGAGCTGTGAACTCTTGCCATCCTCTTCTTCATCCTCTACTCTACCAAAGGTGCTTTCACAAAGTCTTGCGATTTCATGCATCAAGCATTTCACTGTTTTTCTTTTTTGTTTTTATTTCCCAATACCAAGTGATAACTGTTTAAAACTTGTGCTTGGACAGCATTATATTAACTGGTGGAAGCACATTGTTCCCTAGATTTGCTGAGAGACTGTAAGCTCATGAACTTCTCCTATTAGCTTACACGCAGAATTTTTTTATTTTATCTCGAGGCAATGTTTAAACTTTATATTGGATAAAATTACAGTGAAATGGAGCTTCGACCTCTTGTCCCAGATGACTATCAAGTGAAGATAACTACACAAGAAGAGTAAAACTCTTCCCTCCTTGAAAGTATTAGCTTGTCTTTGAAACGCTGCTGCTTCACAATTGATAAAATTTTGTAATGCTTGTGCAGTCCTATTCTAGGTGTGTGGCGAGGTGGATCCCTTTTGGCATCCAGTCCTGATTTTGAAGCAATGTGTGTTACCAAGGCTGAGTATGAGGAACTTGGATCTGCTCGATGTCGAAGGAGATTCTTTCATTGAGAAACAAAACTGCTCAAGGTATTTTATCTCCTTACTGCATCCACCTTTCAAGTTAACATGTGCTGTTTTATTGAGAAGGGATACAGAAGTCTATACCTTTCTTGAATTTCCATTAGATGTCTGATTCTCATTTTGAATGTCCTTTTCCTACCAGTGGAGGGAAGAACTAAACAGCACACGAGGAAATTGCAGCCAGCTATCCCTCCATTTCCGTGATGAGCTTTTGCATGCATGTTGATCAAAAGAAAGGTGGAAGCAGGACTAACTAGCTTACTTCTGAAGCCAGAAACCTGACGTATCTACGTTCATCACTATGACATGGTGAAGCATTGTTCTTTGGCCTCCTGATTCTTATAATTATTTGGTGCAAAGGGTAATCCGTGGAAGAAACTGTACCTACGGTATTCCTGCAAAGCCAACATGCCACCATACTTGTGCATCCAAGAGATGGTGATTCCGGATCGAAGTTTCACAAATTCAGGGCCATTCCTGCTTATTAGGGTTTTGCTTTCTTTATTTGGGACATTCCCACCTGTTTAACAGAGAGCGTTCAATGACTGGTGGCTGTTGGTTTCTTGGCATTTTTCGTGCAAATATCCGGGTAACCTATCCATGGTCTAGGCTGGTTTACGCACACAATCAATTGTGATCGACTCATCTATCCTTTTAGTCGTTTGCGTTTTGATGTCGCTCCTCTCTAACAACACAACACAACACAACACAGCTTCATTGAAAATGATGGCGAACTGTCCTGTACAAAATTCTTAATCCGAGAAATGTTACGAGTCATATTGTAGTTTTTTTTATGATCATGCAAGCTACCCTGAGTGGGACTCTATCCTCCCAACGCCGCCCTCCAATCTGGCCTTGGAACTTAGCATGGGGGCGATAGAGGTCATAAAAATCAAAGTCCCAGTCTGCGAAACTTCCATGGTTGAACCGAAACAGCTCTTGGATATTGTACGAGTAGGGTTTGCAGTGGATTTCGAATGAATGTCTTCTTCATTGAAGAACAGCCACAAGGGACAGGTGAGCCAATCACAAACAGTAACAAATAAAGCTGCCTGCTTGTGAATAGAGACGGCGATGCCTAACATTACTGATTCTGTTAGAAGCGTTGAAAGTACAATTGTTGAATTTCAACAAAATAAATCATCAGCATTAGAGTCTCCAGCAGTGATGGAGCTTGTTTCACTGGTTTCATCTAAACAAATTTCAAGAGTGATTCAAGCTGACCAATCTTCTAGCAAGCTCAAGTGCCAACTGTCTCTTCATTCTTTTGATAAGAAATAGAGCCAGATGCCCGATCAAAACATGTAAACAACAGCGTCTCAAAACCCATATGAGAGATTGAAACCAGCACAAATCTCTCAATTCAGCTCTGTATTGAAAACCCGCGCTTTTCTTATTGCTAGAAAAAACTAGAGGAATCAAGGCAGTAATAACAATCAGCACTAGTTTATTTTCTCAAAAATGTCACAGAAAGTGACTTGAAAATCAATAACATAATTCATATCAAATTTCTTATGCTTTCGCAACAATACAAACGAATTACTATATAACTACGTCCTCCTACCATATTCTTTACTGTGAGTTCCAGTGGAAATTTTAACATGAGCTACAACATTATCAACCATCACAGTGACTTTCTCTACAACAGACAACATCGCCAGAGTTACTCAGCTGAAAGTGTTTATATAGACGGGTGTATCACTCTTTTCATTCTAATTTTCAAACTCTAAATAGGAATCCAACTCAATTTTCAGATTTGAACCTGCAATCATGGTGACTTAACATGGACATGGTCTCTTTAACTTGAAATTATCACCCTATGAAATAGGCATCACTATCACTTGAACGAGAGAAACGTTGCTAAATATGGTGGTATGCTCAGTTAATTAGTCAGAAAATGGCTGGGAGTCCATGCACAGATGCACCAACTTTCTTTGGTATTGTCCATAATATTCACCTACTGCAATGACATCTTCATTCTCTGGATTCAACCCTGGCAAGCCAACGAGAGTATCCTTGATTGAAGACCCTGATTCGTCATCTAAATTTCCTAAATTTGATATAAATTGTGCATGGCCTTCATGGCAAGCAAGTATGAACATGGCAGCTGTATCAGGTTGTTGTGCTTCCCGGAGTGCTGCTAGGGCATCTTGCAATGCACCAGCTGCAACATAAAGAATAAGAGCCCTGCATTGGCCCATTGCAAACGTCAAGACGGTAACATTAGCAAATTGACGGGAACATGAGCAAATTGACGGGAACATTGCAAACATCAAAACCAGAAAATGATAGTACCTCCAGATGTTGTGTTCGGCATGGAGGACATGGTTGGCCCATCTTAACAACACCCTAAGAAGTTACAATTTGCAAGTATGATTAGTATAGTTCAAAATTAGTTATACCTATGCAAATGCCTAGATGTGCAATGCAGACAAAATATAAGGGATTCTAGATGAGATTTGGGTTTGATTGATTAGAGATGCTTCACACAGCACATGCGCTATTGTATTACACATGCACAAGCAACCACATTGACAAATGAAATCGTTGACTGGAAATTGATTGATGAAAGGCTATGCAATTTTGCAAGATGCACCTTAAAATGCTAACAGAATCCTCTAATTTAGTGATGAAAAGGATCATAACCTAGCATAATCAGATCCACTTAAATGTGTAGCCGCCAAAGTTGCAGCATCCGTCCAGCATCCTGCATCTTGCAACTGCACAAGTTTATGTATTCTATCAGTCTAGAAAAAAATAATCATTGCTCAATTTAACACCCTGCTAAAGGAACAAAAAGTCCTCTCCACATGTCATGGGAGAAAAAACAAATTCCAAGTCAGAGGTCATGACATTATGCCCTGTCTGCTTTTTTTTTTTTGCCTCCAGTTTTGTGCAGAAAAGTCATGCACGTATGTAAAGTATCATTGGATTTGCAACCAATACAGATGGGATCAATCCAAAATCTCCTTCAACTTGTCATTAATTCAGCCAACTGTCATGGAAAGTCAACAGTGATATATGAATACTATTAATTTTATGATGTGTGCATTTCTCCGTGTCCCTGTTGTCATTGGATCATTATGGAATAAATATTTTATTACTGTCGAGATTTATTTCCACTTAACCTGTGCAATTTCTACAACTGTTCAACAATTATGGAAAAAACCCAACATGAAAGATAAATTTGCAGTGTGGATATCAAGTGATAGATCATAATATAAAAATGCATGTTGATAAAATATTTTACTTTGGTGATCAATTTCAGAGACATTGAAGGAACACAGACAGTTTGATATAGAACCTAACCTGTGAACAAGCCTCTTGATACCTTCCAACAGCACAAAGAAGATGAGTGCCAGACAATGATCTGTCTGTCTGGACCATGTTGGCTGCAACAACCTAGATGATAACACGGTAGTAAAGAAGTCAAAATGCACATAGAAGTAGGTAGTGCAATTCCAATGACAGGATGTGGGCTAACATTGAAACATAAGCTGTTCTATATCATTGCTCACCTTAACTGCAAGCTCATGAAGAGACCTTGACACAGCAGACGAGAGAGCGACTGCACGTAGTGCATTTACATAGAAATAAGAGCTCTCAGGAGAAGTAGAAAGCAACAAGCTGACTGCTGCTTCTAAGTTCCCAATAGAAACGAGCCTGTTTATCAAGAATATGGCATATAATCATCACTCTAAAACCCAAATACAGGTGCAAGGGAAGACAGCTCATATGCTAGATCCATGCTTTCAATCAATAAATAGATGATCTGCGGGGAAGAAAAGATAACCAGTACATGCAACATACAACAGTAAGGCAAGGAACTCACTCATGTACTCGATTCTGAATAGCCTCTTCTCCCTCCAATTTCTCATGCCAAGGAATGCGCTCACAAGCACTTTCCCATAGTTCTTCTTTCTGGAAAGCCATTGATCTAAGTTGACCTTCACTCTGCGACAGGATAGTCCAAGTTATAAAATGCTAAATACATTATAAATGATTAAAACATCATAATATCTGCAATCTAGCATTTTACAAAGTGAAAACATGAAATGACTTACCAACAGATCCTTTTTCTCAGTCCCAATTACCGACCTCCCCTTTGATGAAATTCTGTTCAGCATAGTCACGTCATCGAGCTCTGGGGTTGATGCTGAGACAGGCGCTTTCTGTGTTGACTTCGTAACTAGCTTATCCATCAAATGTTTAAGAGCACGAGGCAACTGCAACCAGAATAGTGCTTCTGAGGTTTCACCAAAAATTGCAGCTGCAAATGCAAACCTCGCAGCACAGCCTTTCTTGACTACGATAGCATATAGTCTAGCCGTTTCATCATCAAGTATGCAGCCTTGAGCAATGGAAACATTAGGAATGTGTGAGTACTAAACCAATTAAAACAAATGCTCATATGGTAGATTATTTATGTATTGCACGTGCTGGACAGGCCACCCATGACCAACCTTCTCTCCTGTAAGGATCTAACACTTTGAGGAGCATTTCTGGCACCACAGAGTCACCAACAGGTGGAAGATCAATTATGTAATTCCGGAGATCCCCTTTGAATGAAGCAGTTCCAGGAATTAAGTGAGGCCTCTTGTCAATAGTTGTGCTGCAAGTGTTAAACCAAGAGGGTTTGACACCTAATTGCAAGATCATCCGCAATGCCTGCACAAGGAACAACAGTAGTTGGTGGTCACCATAAATGACAGCCTTTATCCACGAAAAATTCACCAATTTTGGAAGACAAACAGACATGCCTTTTTCCACAGCCTTTTTTTGGATGTCACCATATCCTAGACAGTAAATGCAGGGCATGAAATGCTACAACCTCCATGATTAGCAAAACATAGCCTGGGATTTATTTTCAAAAGATTCTCTCTTTTTTGATTGGGGAATAAATGGCTGTTGGGTTGTTGAGGGAGTGGGGGAGGGGCAGTTGAATTTCTAGTCCATCAACAATTTGATTTCCATTCCTTGTTTTTTGTTTTCTTAAAAGAGAGCCACCCCCTTGATTTTTCTTTTCTTAAAGGATGGGTGGATATATATATATATATATATATATATATAGAGAGAGAGAGAGAGAGAGAGAGAGAGAGAGAGTAATTCTCACCAGTGCATGTGGTGTGGGAAGCAGTATGGGAGAGCATATAGGCATAGGCTGAAATTTTTCTTTAATAGCTCGGGGTTGGAGGCCAAGTTTTTTGTCATTTCTGCATGAAAAGATGACCACAGGCACTGGTATCAAAGCACAAACAATGACAAATATCCATTGAAAAAAAATTAAGAGGAATCACATATTATATTAAAGCTAATTCATCAAGCATTATTACACACTACAATTTTTTAATGGAATATTCACTACAAATATCAACAGTGAAAATTACTGATCGACATCATCAAATAATTTACAGCAAAACAACTACCAAATCGCCACTTTGCACAAAACATAGCGCCAGTAAAATTGTAATTGACAAAGCATGAAAGACATGTACGAACAATCCCCAATGTCCGATGCCCAGAAGAGAGATAAAAAGTTTCTAAACTATTTAATCAGACTCCATCAAATCATGTTCGCTAATTAGTTGTACAATTCAATCTGATTATATTCCAGAGATAATAGGTGCAAAGAAAACAGATTGCCGCATGCTACAGCACCACCTAAATCCCCAACCAGTCCTATCAAGAATGTTTTTAAAAAAGTTATTTATTATAGACACCACTTAACCCTTTCAAATATAAAGACAATAACAAGTGAAGAAAAAAAGTTCGAGAACATATATTTGGCGGCACATACATTTTAACCTCAACAAGGCGAAAGCTACTATCAGCTCCAGCAATACATAATACCAGAGGGTCATTTCTATTAGTTCGCAGAGGCAACCAATCGAGTTCCAACACAAGGGTTCCAGGAAATAGAGGTTGTAAAAGGGAATTAGCTAACGGGTCTGGCAAATCCTGCAAATAAAAAAATAGCATGGACATTAAAATTTGCCAACAGAACAGTAGACTTTGTATCACAGTAACATGAATGCAGGCTATGCTTTAAGGAACAAGATTTGTTGCCATATTTCATGCTTACAAGGTCAAAAATAGAAAAGGTATTGTCATAAAAAAGGACAGCAATAAGCCCTCGGCTGCGGTCTCCAGGAACAACAGGTGAGAATTTGATTCTCCTGATTCCTTCCCTGTGAGTGTTAAATGATGAAGAATGCCCAGTTGTTACATCCCACCACCGTATGTTCCCAGACCTATCCCCCATGACCTGAAAAGTAGTCAAGTCACTGCCTCTCACAATAGAAACTTTGGAACAATTAAGTTGTTGATATGGCCAATTAACTGAAATAATTAGGAATATAATGATACATACAACATGAGGCAAGCGGTAGGCCATGGCCGTAATCAATCCATCAGAAGACACAAATGAAGATGAAGGCCATTTCGGTCTATAGACAAGAAAAGAAAACTTCATGAGATAAGGCAAACAACTAGACACCATGTACTGCAAACAACAGAACTACCTCTGTAGCATTTGATGGTGATAGATGATAGTAATTGTGCAAACCAGATGTGTTGCTTTTGAAAGGGATAGGAAGGAAAGCAAAAATTGCATCTGTGATTCAAGTTTCATGGTCCATGATATAAAATTGCAAATATAGTGCCTTTTTTATATAGGGGAATTCAAAAGGCAATTATTCTTATTCAAGCCATTTTGTAGGCTCTATTCACCTTTGAGATGAGTGAAGCATTGAACATGGCAAAGAAAATCACCACATTACAATGGGAAAAGGCATGAGATGGATCAAAGCAAACATGACTGCAGAAAGTGGTAATCTATGATGGAATTTATCATGGTACATGCTTCATAAACTATGTATTTCCTTTTGACTTTTACAGTATATCCTTTTCTCCTTGGGGGGCTGGGGTAAGAAAAGGAGAAAAATTGATACTTAAAATGTAAAAGTACAATTAACAGAAACCTAGTACATAAAGTAAAATTAAATTCATGTTCAATCATACATCCTGTTCATTATCAACCAGAAGTGAAATCTATATGGACTTCATAATTTAACTTAGGATGCTAAAGGCATCTCCTTCCTAAGAGCAAATGGTGGCTTTGATTCTTCAGAGTTCTTATTTTGTCGAGCAAAATGAAAACGTTAAAGCAGTTTCAGATTCACTTCATCATATCCAACTCAAGCAGGACTGTATCTACATTCTTGGCTTTTTACCTCTTTTACAACCACGGCTTGCTCAAAAATACTAGAAAAAGTTTTGCTTCATCCCTACCACAGAATACAAATCATAAATTACATACCTGGCCTCCCTTTTATTATAAGACCATCATGTTTTGCTAACACTGGCAGATGCTGATGGGGAATGATTGAAAAGAAAATCCAACTTGATCAAAACATACAAAAGTTAAAGCTATTATCCAGTTGGCCAGTTATGCTTCCAATGAAGTAGGGTTCTAAGAAAAGAACATATTTTCAACTTCTTTTTGGCATAAATTGGCTGTTCATCAATGTTCAACCTACATCCTCTACTTGCAAACCCATGCTCATGGCTAAAATATAAATACAAGAGAATCAAGCAATGGATGTTTAGGCATAACAAATGCCAAATGTCCTAATGCAACAACTCGCATCAAATACTTGTACCTGAAATCCCGGATCCTCCGCCCATGAACCTCAAAAACTCCAAGAGCACCATTTACTAGTGCAAATGCAAAACTTTCAGCAGTGTCATCCTGAGAAGCATCTGAGCTTCCTGCTGCTGCACATAAAAGCTACTTCCTTGTTTAAAAGATTTTGAACATAAGAAAGCAAGAAAAGAAACTGGATGAAATGGTTTGGACTAGCAACCAATCTACATAATAATTTAGAAAATCAAGCAAGAAGAGCTCACTGGATTCTGATGCAGGTTCCTTTGCAGTGGATGCTCCATCTTGTGCTACAGGCGTTTGATCTTTCGATGACCACAACACTTGTTTAGAAGGACCATTTTGAACTGGCCGAGGAACTGTTGGAAGAGTCCATTCCAATACCGTAAATGGAAGAGCTAATGATCTAAGCTACATGAGGGTATAAAGCATAATAATTATCTAATGGATAAAATTATAATTAAAAATCACCAAACAGAAGGTTATAACTCAAGATTCTACCATTCACTATGAGTCAGAAAAATATTTACACTTCAGACATTCATGTAGTCAAGGAAAAAGTAATGAATGGCTGCTGTTATAAAATATATAAAATGAAGGCACATGATATGTGAAATTACTGAGATAAGATTGACGTCCACAACTACATGCTAAGAGATTAAGTTTTTTTATTATAAATGAATTTTAGCCTTATTTTGAATTTAACAGTGTCTTGTATATTTTTAAACAAACTAAATCTATTTACCTTAAGAAATTAGCATGCAAATGGAAAAACATAGATTCATTTTATGTCATTATCCAAAGTAAAACAACCATTTGCACCAAGAGAAATCTCAGGTTTTGGCATTCTCCCTCCTCTCAAACAAGATAAATAGATTAAGTACTTCCTACATCACCTTAAAACCACAAAACTCGTTATATTTAAAAGGTGAATATTTTGAGTAGTGATGGAAAAGGAGAAGGTATCAATCAGCCTACAAACCATGATGGGAGTTTTTGTCATCGCCCAAACCTCCACCGGTGCATCACGGAATAAAATAAGAAGATACCTGGAAATTTAAATCTCGGGTGTAAGCTACCAATAAAAACATATAAATGTGATGTGTGTATCAATACACAGACAGAACAGAAGCAAAAGAGTAGTATGAAGAAACATTCAGAACAGCAACGAAATATATAGCTAGCAGTTGTACATGAAGTTGAAACTGTAATGCACCACAATTACAATTGAAGAAAAAAAGGTTTCAGAGCAACCTTCCAGATGAAGAAGTTCGTAGAGCTCTAATGGGTGCACGTTCTGGCTTTTGTAAAACTCGAAATGGTCTGTTAAGACCGCTTCTAAGACAGGTTACAACAAGCCGATTATTGTAACCTCCATTTTTTTCATTCACCTGTCCCAACACAGAGAGAGAGAGATTTAAAGAAAAAATGTGAATGAAAACAAGTAAAACTTAGATTACTACAATGCATTCATACAATAACTTCCGATTCAGTGTCATTTACCTGATTGTAAGAAAATGAAACAAGTCTAGAATTTCCAAGCCATCGTAACCCCCTAACCGTACTATTATGAACTGAAAAACTAGCTGCAACAGCATTTGCAGAAACATCAACAACATCAATTGTCCCAGATTGAGTACCCAGAGCAACCAGAGGAACAGCTACAGCAGGATAATTCCCCCCACCTTCACAGTAAATAATCAACTTAATCTAGGTTATAACGAGAACAAAAAATTGACTTCAAGTGATTTAATGTCAAGAAGAAACTAACGGGCCAGAGTAGCTATTAGAGAAGGAGAGGGTACGGCCAGCATAGTGACTGTCGAAGAAAGAAGCTGCAGCTGTCCAACTAAACTGATCTGCATCAATAATTTGGCTCATAAGGATGCACAGATAAAACTAGAATTAACATAGGTTGAACACTAAATCTACGCACCAAGACTGTCATCTGTCATTAATAATACAAAAAAAAAAAAAAGGAGAGAGGTAACATAATAGCTTGCACTTATAAACAAACTCTTGACATGGAACAGAAACTTGCAGAACTATGGTTGTATTTTGAAGTCATAATCTTCCTCAATTCAGCTACTAATTTTACAGTCTATGGCCAACAGCCACCAAGAAGGATGCATAAAACTACATAAAATAACATTCAAGATGAGACGTTTATTCACTTACCTTAAACGACAAATCCTGGCTCAAAGTAGATGAGTGGCGGTTTTTATTGCCATTCCCAAGCTCTTGTTGCTTGCCTGCTTCTTTGCCAAGTCCATCAGTCACAACTACAGCATTGGCATTGTCCCCTATAAGTGGAATTTCATGGGAATCAGCAACCGTATCCTTATGATTGTCTCCAGTCCCTTCAGCAGTTAACAGCCAGTTCCATACTTTTCCATCATCAGAAATTGAGATCATATGTGTAGTAGAGTGAACAACAGTATCATCACAGAAATCAAAAGGATTGTCAAAATCCACCTCAGCCGACGGAGAATCAGGTGCCTCAGAACAAATCTTAGCAACATGTTGGAGCGTAGACTCTGACTGGCAAATGGCAACAGCTAGAACTGAAGGAGAAGGGACCGATGTTCCAATTGACGGCATCAACTCCTCCATTGCACACATTACATGCACCTGTTCTCCTCTGCAATGGTTAACCCAATAAGCGCATTCCTTATTTCACCCAACAACACAAGTACTCATTGCATAAACCTAGTTTTTCATATACCAGAACAATCAAATTATCTAAAACAGTCACACTAACCAATTGTAAGAATGAAGTTCACTGAAAAAATCATTAGTCCGAGCCTACATAACAATTTCTCCAATAACACCATAAACCCACACAAATATCATTGAATCAATTAATTCACAAAACAATTCTTGACATAATTTTCATACGAAGAAAAGAGCTGCAAGATGAATACAGACTTCACTTTCCAATTAACAGAAACACTTACTCTTTTCGCCGCCAAATACTGAGCTTTCCATCAAGATGAGCGCAGTAAAGCAATTCATTATTCGGATCCGGCAAAACATCTAGAAACTTCCCACAGCCTCTAGGCAATGCAGCACTAAAAAGCACGGTCTCGTATTTCAAATCAAAAACCACAAGCTCCCTAGGAAACGTGACAAACAGAATATTCCTCCATTGTGGTGAAAACGCCATTTTCACACTATACAACGGAAAAACCGCCGATGCCGGCGCCAAGGATCCTCCCACACCACCACTGCTCGGCGTTACGTCTTTCTCTAGCCTCAACAAATCACTATAATCCGTCGGAATCTTAAATTCCTTTAAAATGACGTCATTCTCACTCTCTGCGAGCACTTTCACCGACAATAAAAATCCTTTAAGTCCGATGACACAAAAATGCCGCGAATCAAACGGATCACGACGAATGCACGACAAAAACTCCGGCGACGCATCGTACTTAAAGAAACAACAATTCGAAGCGGTGGCAGTGGAAGCGGTGCCGGTGGTGGTGTAGAGATAAAGAGAAGAAGGACCAGAAATGGCAGCGAGGGCGTATGAATCGGAACGAGAGAGGATCCAGCAGAGGTCTTGGATACCAGATTTCGGATTGGGATCAGGTTCGAGCCAGAGGACAATGGACTTGAGGCGGAAATCGAGGAGAGCAATACGGCCATGGCGGTCGGCGGCGGCGAGGAGGAGGTGGGAGGAGGAAGGTTCGGTGGAGAGGAGGTTGCGATTGAGAGGAGAAGGCGTGAAGCGTACGGAAGTGATGAAGGGGGAAAGAGAAGGAGAGGAAGTGGAAGAAGGAGGAGGAGGGAGAGGAAAAGTGGAGATTAATTGGAGGGAAAGAGCATCAACGATGGAAATGGAAGAACCGGAGGGAAAGGCGAGGAGATTTGAAGATGAAAGATCGAGGGAGGAAAAGTTATTACGGGAAGGTGGGCCAGGGAGGATTGTATCAGTTGTGGTGGTGCTTGGTTGTGATCTAGAGAGGGACATTGTATTTGCCGGAGAAGGAGAAGGAGAGGGAGGGGAAGGGAGGCGAGGGGAGGAACCTGTTCAGTTTTGCATTGGAGGGGGGAGGAGAGGAGAGCTGACTTTCCTTCTGGCGTTAGTGAGACGATGGCGTTGAAACGGGGAGTTTTGTTTGGAATGGGAATTAAACTTTTAAAAAGTCTGTTTTTTTTTAACTGGCCACAACCATTCTCATTAACATTTGTTTTTTTAATTGGATTTTGAAAATATATTAAAATAATTTTTAATATTATTGTATAAAAAATATTTAAAAAATATTAATTTAATGTTTTTTCAAGATTTTTAAAAATCATAAAAAAACAAAATCAATTATAATTTAGTTTTTGTTAGGGTCTTTGAATTAGATTTGGCATTGATCTAATTATATATAGTTGATAAACTATATATAAAGAAATTATTCAAGAAATGTCATTTTATTTTACAAAATATTAAAATAGTGTCATGGAGGCTTTAGAGTGTGTTTGGCAGTGTGGTTGCGGTTGCTTTTCAAATAACTTTTCGTGCCAAAATACATGCTAATGATGTTTTTTTATTTTTTAAAAATTATTTTTGACATCAACACATCAAAATGATTTGAAAACACTAAAAACATATTAATTTGAAGTTAATAAAAAAATAAAAAATTTTCAAATTTTATCAAAAGCGCTTTCGAAACGCAGAAACAAACAGGACTTAATTAAATTGATAGGTCGACTAAATAATCTAAATTTTTAATCTGATTAGACTGGAAGTTCATAACTATAGTCAGAAGTCTAGTTGCATGTTGATCGGCCGCGTGCCTAGGAGACCATGATGATTG
>Ga0325414_1002696_pt1 | contig 18103 bp, 7 predicted proteins | sample PopdelMetagenome_8_FD_206183 | JGI IMG/M metagenome (GOLD analysis project Ga0325414, IMG submission 206183) | Populus deltoides microbial communities from Bellville, Georgia, United States - Leaf-PdKOR-R3 | ecosystem: Host-associated > Plants > Phyllosphere > Phylloplane/Leaf | place: USA... | reverse complement strand
CCGACTAGGCCCCATGCCTTTTTCAGTTTTTCATTTCAATCCTTGGCTGCTCACTGCCTCGCTGGATGCACCCCATTTATACATAGTTACGTACTTGCGTGTGCATACACGTACTCAAGTTTTATATGGATACAACAACACACGTATTTGCGATTTGCCTAGAAAGGAAGAATATTTGAAAAGTCAAGTTAATTTTGTTTTCACTTGATCTTCGAGTAATGTGGACAGCATAATCTATTTAAAGTCTACACCCCAATAAAAGAGTGATTTAAACTAGTCTTATAATACTCATATTTGTTAAACAAAAACAATTCATGTTTATCTATTTAGATGGTGTTTACTTTTAAAATAAATATATACTTGCAAAAAATTTACTTATCACAAACAAGAGAAATAAGAGAAGAGAGCTGAAATTGATCATGAATACAAAAAATTGATCGAGCAAAATAATTTCGGATTAACTAGGAGAGTTAAAGGAATTATATAAATAGGATCATAAACTGTTAGTTATTAATGATAGTGAATACTATATATTTAAATTTCTATAATTTTTTCTTCTTCCCTATAAGGTTCTATTTATTTGATTACTTTACTAATTTTCTTTATATCTTTATTTATTTTCATGCACTAAAGTTTCCTATAAACTCCTCTCTTGAAACTCATTTGTTTTCTTTACACAATTGTACTTTTAGAACAAATTATCCTTACTAAAGGTTATAAGTGTAGAATCCCCACTTTGAATGATTAGAGGTAGTTTTTGTCTCGCCGTAAATTCAATCCTAAATATACTTAATTGGCAATATAATAAATTGGCAATCCTAGTGGGACCAAGATTCAAGATCTATTCTAAAAGTCATCAAAACATGCCTCCAAATAAAAATATAGGTAAACTCATCCTTGTTACACTAGTTGAGTAGTTAGTATAATATCAACCGACAACAAGCATGCCTAAAGATGAGTCTTATCATTTAACTCATCACTACAATATATAATTGCATTTGTACATGCTCTCTTCTAGTGTTTCCATGCAATCCTTCACGTTGCCATTTATTCTAAGAAAATTATCACCATTAACCATCGCTGGACATGTTTGTGCATCAATCCCATATATAGCTATATGCGTATCCTTTTTGTGGATTAGATGACATGGCACAATGATTACTATCAACTATGAAAAATTCTAACCAGCTAGATATAATTGAAAGAGCATCTTACTATCAACATATAAATCTCTCAAATTTTGATACAAGAGCTCTTTAAATAGAGATGGATAACATAATCTACCACACCAACATAATAATGGCCAACTAAACATGCAAGCTATATCTCATAAGTTGAACCAAATACATAACATACTTCATCAAAATAGACCAAGTAACACTAGGAGATATATACTTGGAGGGAAATTCCCAAGAATTCTATAATAACAAGCACTCTAGTAGAGGTATTTGGAATGAGTTTGCCTTCTATAGAAGGATACATCATAACATATTAGAAACAATAAAAAATATAGCCCAATTTGTGCGTGAAATCTCTCGATACATTAGCCATCGATACATTAGTCATTTCATAGGTGTACAAATAACCACATGCGAATTATATGTCCCCATAAAGCTTTTATCTCATAACTTAATCTACTATTGGGAAATTCTATACCCTACAAGCTACCTTATAACAAGTAAACCTCAATCCTCTTGTATAACAATTTCTCGTTGTCGATCATTAATAAAAAAGGGATAAATAAAGAATAACTAGTCCAACATTTAAGAGAGATAGAGCAACAAGTATGACAAATAATAAGACATGCTTATAATTGTCCATACTCTAAAAGAATAAATTATGCATTCCAAGAAATTTATCGGGAGGATAACCAACCAAAACAGGAACACATCACTAAATTCACCAATCAATATAGTGATGGTGCAACTAACCCTTTTGTGAAGCTAAATATGTTTAGTTTATCATTAAATAAGACAATTTTTCATTAGTTCTAAACATTGCCACCCAACTTGATTAATAATTAGATGAGAAAGAAACTCATTTTCACAAACACTTCTATATGAGAAACTAGAGGTTACATTTGATGACTTAACTGAATGGTTTAAAACTTAAAAGATTCAATAAAAACATATTTCTTGTATTTCAAAATATTAAAAACTAAATACACTAAACTTATATCTTAGAAACAATGCATAAAATTACTACTAGAGGAATGCAGTAACACATTAGAAAGAGGTTTATAAGAATTAAATATTTAAATATATATTCTTATAAATGATGTTTCTTGTTATCAGAAGATGCTAAAAAATTAAGCCAAAAAAGCCACTAATGACTTACCCTATCAGATATTTAAAAAATATCACGAGTGCTCACTCATTGACTGGTTTAGACTTCAATAAAAAGTTTGAGGAGGTTCACTCATATTGGTCAATGAAATAAAAGATAGAAAACTATTTTAGAATGTAACATTGAGAAAGCCTAAAAAGGTTACTAAACATAGTAGTAAAGAAGTAAAACTACCAAAGTAGTCAAAGATAATGGATATATTTTTTATATCAAAAGAGCTGAAGAGATCTTTGATCAATTAATGTATGAAGGATAAATTAAGCTTCTTGAAAATCACATAATCCTTACTATTGATAAAATTAAAGGGAAATAATAATATAAGTGGCATGACTCTTGAAAACATGATTTTAATAATTGTGCAGTCTTTAGGAACCAAATATAGAAGGTTCTAAAATTTGGATGCATTTATTTTTTGGTCAAGAAGATGAAGGAAAATGATGATCCATTCTCTAAATTCATTATGAGTGGTTGAAGCTGGTCATAAATGATATTATTATGAAAAAGTACATAGACTGTAGAAAAGCTAAAGTGATGGTTCAACAAGCCTAAGATATGCCTTATAGTTAGGTGTATAAATGTCATACCTACTATACAATTACTTAAAAGATGAAGACTTAAAGGGAAATGTTGAGTAAGTAATGTCTTTGTCATAGGCCAAAACATTTAAGCTTATAAAACCATGTGAAAATGAATAGTATAATCACCAACCATAATAGAAATCATTCAAGCCTAGTGATAAAAAGGATGATGATCCTGTCAGGCATCACCAATATCTTATAAATTTAGAAAGTGATGGAAATAAAGGCAAAGCCCAATTTAGAATAATACAACACCTACACTTTGGTAAGGGGAAATGAAGTATAATCATACACTTTCCTAGAAAATAACCTTAAGATATTGCACAAACTAGCGAATTAGCTGAAAAGAAACAATTTTAAATGTCAATTATGTTATTTATGAAAGGTGCACCATAGAGATTAATACTAGATAGGATCTCACCTATTTATATGCAAAATAATAATAATCCACAAAGGATGACCCTTACTAAAGAAAGAATCACTAAGCAGCCATAAACCTTGGTAAAAAGTGTGAAAAAGGCTCTTATCTCTACACCACCATCATTTTAAAAGGTTGTAATAGAAAATGATCCATTAAAAAAACAAATAATAAAGAAATATCTAGAAAAGTAGACAAAGTTATCACTAAGATAATGAAAAAAGAAAACTATGAAAAATAGTTAGATACAAATTAAAAAAGCAATATACACTGCCATGATAAAGACAAAGATCAATCAACAACCATAATGACATGAAAAATTTATTCAAAATTCTAGGCCAACAACCTAGGAGCTTGAAAATAAGAGATAAGAACTATAGCAATGACCTAAGTCATTGTTTATTGTAAAATAAAAGCAAAAAAAGACATTAGTTCTTAAGCAAAAACAATAAAAAAAAAATACTATCAAGAAAGCCACCTAAATAAAGGATGAACTAACACCTATTATATAAGAGATAACTTTGATAGTGCTTAAGGACAACAAAAATATCTAAACCCTAAATGAGCTAGTAATATATAAAAAAACTTTAACAAATACCCTTATCTAAATAGAAGACCAATCAGATGATGAAAATGATATGATTGTTAATGTAGATGAATTTTTAAATGATGGTATGATAGATGGACTTTTTGGAATAATAATAAATAATAAAAGAAAAAAGAATAACTAAAATTCTCAGTCTTAATATAACATATATGTAAGTAAAGTACATTGAAAAAAAAAGAACTAGAAAAACCTTTTAAAGCAGAAGTGAGTGACTATGAAAAAGTCACATCAACTAATATGGTATTTACTTTTCCATAATATTTTGAAGCCATGTATAACTAGTAGACTTATATGAATAATGATTATAGAAAGACAAATGGAGGGAAAAACTAGAGAGAAGGTATGTAAGAGAGATAAAAGAGAGAATGGGCTATTAGAGTCATAACTTCTCCAGCTATTATTATAATTTTCTTAAATTCAAATATATTGTGTGCCTTACCCTATTCTACAAGCTCATTGACCAGATTTGGTTTATCTAGTGTCGTTTTAGAGATAATGTCATTGCAAATTTTCTAGAAAAATTAGGTTTTGAAAAGATGTAACAACCAACTTGGTTTGTTTTATTTCATCGTTGGATTATCTCTATTTTTCTTAGAGAGTTCAACTAGATGTCCTTTTTTTTTTTCTGAATAGTGGAGATTAGATTCCAACTTTTCTGGAATTTTTTTTACTTCTTGTATTAGCTTCTAGCAGTTTTCAAATCAAAAGCTCACACATAACTATCACTTAGCTTGTCCCATTCCTAGATGTGCTTTCAAAATATACACAAGGAAAACTTTTGATGTGGTTAGTTTGGAATTTATCCTTATAGGCTTAAGGGCTATTGAAGTCTCTAGATCCATAGTTAGATAGATTAAGGTATGAATGTCTACAACTCATTTCTCAAAGGCTATGAATGAGGAGAGTCACAATTTCTTCCCATCTTCTAGGAGTCTTCATAAGGGTGATCCTTTTTCTTGTTACTTGTTTTTTTCTGGCTATGAAGGGTATAAATGACATTTTTAGAGAGGTTTCATAAAAACCGAGGTCTTGATATCATTAATGATGTCGACTGTCATTACTCCTTTCTGCTTTGCAAATGACCTTATGATTTTCTATCAGGAAGATATGGACTCGGTCAGGATTGTGTAGAGGGCTTTGAATGATTTTGTAGGGTTGCCAACATTAGATATGAGCAGCCATTTAAAACCTTTATATATATATATATATAAAGGTTTAAAATGGCTGCTCATATCTAATGTTGGCAACCCTACAAAATGGTTGCTCATAAATTACTTTAATAGTGTAGTAGTTTAAAGGGTCCTAGTCAATAATGATGTCTTGTTCAGTATTATGCCCTAGTCTTTGATAACAAAGTTTGGTTGTTATAAGGATAATATAATCCCATTAGAAATGGTAATGTTAGATTTTGTAACAGGTATAAAAAACACTATGAAGGTGCTAAAAGTAAACCTAACTATTGGGTCCAAAACCTTGAGCATAATTGTTTTATGGAATGACAAGTTACAAAGGTGTACTTGAGCAAGATTGGATACACACTAATATATATGTTCCATCATATTTTTATTAAGGCTTGATGTTTTATTTACAAGATGGATAAATTAAAATAGTATAATCAAATGATAAACCATTTATAATTAATTCAAAGATGAAAAACACAGTTTCATAGTGATAACTTAGGTCTAGTCCAATTCATAGGTATTGATAATATGGGTTGCTCTATTGAATTCTTTGTTAGATAAATGATAACACACATAGAGCGACTCACAATAGATTTGGCTAGACCAAGTAACTTATAATAGAAAGAAAATTTTATATAATATGAAACATGATATCAAATGATTCATTATGATTTAATAATATATCTTGAGGCTTTTAATGAATTTTGTAAGTATATTGGACAACAAAACAAAATTATTTCATTACAACCAAATCAAAACTATGAATTGATCATGCTTGATGTGACAAGTCTTACTCTAGCACTACCGAAGATAGATGATGGACAAGTTGAGGTTCAAGATATACTAGTTGAAGTTAACCGAGGAACATAAGACAAGCCTAAATCAACATTTATGAGTGCAAGTGAACTAGAAGTACTTTAGAAATAATTGGTAGAATTATTACACACTTGTAAAGAATATTTTTCTTGAATTTATGACAAAAAACTTGTTTTAGATAAAAGTTTAGTAAAATATCTTATATCAGTCAAGCTTGAATTTAAACCACACAAACTACCTCCAAGAAGAATGGCTTTAAACATGGTTGAATGGGTGAAGAAAGAGATTAAAAGGCTTATAGAAGTTGAATTTATTAGGCTTGTAAGATATGTTGAGTGGATATCCAATATAGTTATAGTGTTGAAAAAGAACAACATGTTAAGGGTATGCATAGATTTTAGAAATTTAAATCTTACCCTCCGAAAAATGAATACCCTATACCAATGGATGATATGTTAATCAATGTTTTATTTAGCAATAAAATACTCAGTTTTATGGATGGTTACTCTAGTTACAACTAAACCTTTATTGCAGAAGATGTTTCCAATATTGTATTTAAATGTCCTTGTTCAATAAAGATATATGAATGGGTGTTAAATATTTTTGGCTAAAAAAAATACTAGGGCAATATTCTAAATGGCTATGGAATTAATCTTCTTGATATGATCAATCACAATATAGAGTTTTACATTAATGATATTGTGGTAAAGTCAAAATCAAAATACATCCACCTAGATGAACTGTGTTATGCCTTTTAATGAATGAGGATGCATAGTTTAAAAATGAATCCTTTAAAATATATATTTAGAGTGTAAGCAAGTAATTTTCTAGGATTTTTAGTGCATTAACGAAGTATAGAGGTGGAAAAGAATAAAGCACGAGCAATTATAGAAACAAAAACTCCACCAAAATATAAAGTAATTACAAAACTTTTTGAAAAAAAATTCTTAATGATGTTTATTTCAAATAATGTAGTAAGATTACATATTTTATTGAGTTGTTGAAAAAAAAAAGCGCATGAGTTTTAATAGACTAAAAAACAATAATTTGCCTTTGAAGATATAAGAACTTATCTAGCTAAACCTAAAATATTGGCCCAACCAAGGCCTAGAAAGCCTTTATGACTATATATTTCAATAATAGAAGGATCAATTGATAGTATGTTGACATAAAAAATGACTCTGGGTATGAACATATCATTTATTATCCCAATTATGTACTTATAAAAGTTGACGAATGATATATGTCAATAGAAAAATTATATTTATCTTTGTATTTTACTTGTGTTTATGATGCTGAAGCATTTCTTAATAGGTCATATTAGCAAATGAATATTAGTATCATCTGAGTTTAATTAGTATTATATGCCATAAAAAGCAATCAAATGGCAAACCTTGGTTGAATTCTTACTTGATCATCCTTGTATTAATATTGACCATGAATTGGAATACAAAATTAACATTATTATAGCAGAACATGTTCCATGTTAATTATGGTTTAATGGATCCAAGACAAAAAACAAAGATAGTGCAAAGGTGGTCATAATATCCCTAATAGGTCATAAAATGATATTAACCTTTTAGCTTGATTTGTAAAACTTTAGGCGGAAGAACAAAGCTAATCACCTACTAGGTATATGTGTTTAATTAAGGCCATGTTGTGCAAATTATTGGTTTACGTCCCATACTTGAAGAGGAAAACATTGTTAGAGTTTGACTAGAATATGAAAAGAATGGCTAACAGTTTCTTATTAGGTACAATAGTGATTCTAAATAGTTTAATAACATCAAAGATTGTTTTACGCTCTCATTGTTCACCAAAGCTTTCTTGCATATAACTTAACAATATGATGTAATGGGCAATGATAATGTTTGGCTATATTAAGATTGGTTAGACCTATATATTGAGAATTAAATGGTTGCTTTAAAAAAGAATCATTTCTTTTTCAATGTCTAGAGCAAAATGATATTATTCTACTTTTTATAATACTTTTTCATAAAACAAACCAAGACATTCTTCATTGATGTCTTTTAGTGTGATATTAATAAATGACCAATTGATGTTGGATAAGCAGTCTACTAGATTTTCATAGCAAAAGATGAATATAAAATGCCACACCCGATATAAAATGGGACCTCTAAAAATTATAGGAAAAATATAGAAAATGGATTCCCCACCTAGTTCCTTAAGAAGACTAAGAATTCTAAAATATGCACTAGTTCTAAATATCTGAATAAAGGGTTAGTTATGCTTAATGGAAGATAAGAATCACCGTTATTGCATCTTATCCAAGGAAATATTAACTTAGTTATGTGTTTCTCCCAGTTTATTTTATACAAGCCATTAATTGTCCAAATTAGTTCATGAGCCTTTTCACAAGTCATTTATTGTTGATGGATGTTTGTCGAGTTAACATTAGACCTTAAATGAAGAGTCTCACAACACGATTGTTTTATTAATTTTAATTATTATTATTTTTAAGTACTTATATTTCTTGACTTTTTTTATCATTATTTTCAAAGGAAAATGGTGAATAGAAAGGGGGGTCAAAATTGAATTATAACAACTTGTCTCTCTTCACCATATATACAGTACAAAGTCTAAGAAAAATGCATTTTAATAGGCTTTGTTTAGTAAGTTTGTAAAGAAAAGATAGTATCATGAAAAAATTTGAAAGGTGGTAAAATCAAAAGGTGACCAAACTCAAGAATTTAAATCTAAAGGAACCATTTATGATTTATATTCACAGGTACAATGCTTTGAACTTGAGTTTATAAGAGTCATATGAGAGGAAAAAATAAAGAAAAATTTGCAAGAGTCCTCTAAGACTAAAAAGTATAAAAAAATCTGTAAGAGTCGTCTAAGACTCAAAAGTAAATAAACATTTGTGAGTTCTTTGATGCTCAATCATAAGAAATATTTATATGAGCCCTGTAAGACTCAAGAATAAAAAAAGATTTGCATGAGTCCTTTAAAACTCAATTGCTAAGGATTTGTAAGATTTATTTGAGACTTAAAAAATAAAGAAACATTTATGAGAGTCTTTCAAAACTTGAACACAATAAATTTGCAAGAGTCCTTTAGGATTTAAAAAATAAAGATAGCTTTATATGGTCCACTAGAAATGCAATATCTAAAAGAAATATTTGCAAGAGTCCACTAAAAATAAAAAATAAAAAAAGACTTAAAATAGTCCACTAAGACATAATCGCAAGAGCTTCACGATGGCCATGTATAAATCAAATTCACAAGATTCCTCTAAGATGTTAAAAGTAAAGTAAGAGTGTGTTTGGTATTGTGGTTGCTGTTGTGGTTGTGGTTTGAAAAAAGTTGTTTTATAAAAAGTACTTTTAGTTGAGGTTGGTTTGGAAAAATATATGTTTGGTTAAAACTGTGGTTGAAACTGAGGTTGAGTAAAAAGTAGTTTAATGTGTTTGGTTAAAAAAATACTTTTCAAATTGAAGTTATAAAATAATTATATATATATATATATATATATTGATGGTTTTTAATTTAAATATTGTAGATTTAACTACCATTATTACATTATTAAATAAATAATATTTTATATCAAATACTTTTTATTATTCCATTAAATTATCTACAATTTCATCACGTATGAAATTCATCTGATAAGAACTATAGTTTTCATGGTTTTTTGAGCGTGCAACAAAATTAGGTAAAATATCATCAGAAACAGAATTGGAATTGCGATCATATTCCACAAGTATTACGTCATCATGCGATGTTCTTCTAATTTATGTAGTGTTATTAAATAATATTAAACATTATTGTTTTTTTTAGTAAAACACAATTTTAAAAAAAATAAATTTTTTTTACGAGGTCGGACACGGTTCAATAAATTTTACTCGCATGAATAGTGCAAAAAAATTCACCAGGCACTGTTCACGTGAACTATAATTCACCTGGCGTCATCTGGCATGGGCACTGTTATGAACAGTGCCCATGTGAATTATAAGAGAAGCAGCTCCCAGCTGTTTGTGAAAAACGCCGGTTTGATGCAAAAAATTATGGGACCCACCAAATAATAAACTGCTGTTTACATGTTACCAAACGCTTGGTTTACACGGTTTGCTTTAAAAGCAAAAGCTACCGCGTAAACAAACGCCCTCTAAAACTTGCGAGGGTTCTTAAAGACTCCAAATCTCATTACAATTTACAATAGTCCTTTAAGACTCGAAAGCAAAAAAAAATATAAGCAAGATTCCCCTAAAATTCAATCGCAACAGCCTCCTGATGGCAAAGTTTGACTTAATTTCACAAGAGACTTCTAAGACCCTAAAAGTAAAATAAAACATGCGAAGGTCCTCTAAAACTCCAAATCATAGAATAATTTATAAGAGTCCTGTAACACTCAAAAGCAAAGAAAGTCTTGTTAGAGTCTTATAAGACTTAATCATATATAAGAGCCTTTTAACGACAAGGTTTAACTTAAATTCATGAAAGTCCTCTAAAACTTTAAAGGTAAAGTAGAACCTGTGAAGGTCATCTGAGACTTTAAGTCATATAATAATTTGTAATAGTCCTTCGAGACTAAAAAATAATGAAATAATTGTGATAGTCATCTAAGACTTAATCGCAAAAGCCTTTTGATAGCAGGGTTTGTTTTAAAATTGCAAGAGTCCTTTGAGACTCTAAAAATAAAGTAAAACCCTCAAATTTCATTGAGACTTAAAATCATATAATAATTTGTAAGAGTCCTTTTAGACTTAAAAGTAAATAAAGATTTGAGAGATTCCTCTAATACTCAATCATAAGAGTCTCATGATACATGGTTTAACTCAAATTCGCAAGTGTTCTCTGAGACTAAAAAAAGTAAAGGAAAACCTATAGAAGTTCTCTAGAATACAAATAACAAAATAAATTATGAGAGTCTTTCAAGACTTAAAAGTAAAGAAATATTTGAGTCCTCTTAGACTCAATTGCAAGAGTCTCATGATGGCAGGATTTGACTCAAATTTATAAGAAAAGTATGATGATTGTATATGATGATTGTATATAAAAGAAGTTAGGATACCTAATTAGATGCCACTTATATGAAATATTGATCTTCCTTTCAATGTTTAACTTACTTGTTGATAATTAAAATTTATTGCTCTTTATCTTTGCTAACATTCCAATTATATGTCAATAATATTTTTTTATAAAAAATAATAATTTAAATTCTATTAAAATAAAATAATTTACTATTATAATCCTTTCTTTTATTATTAATCTATATTTCTCAGCCAAAAGATAATAATTTTTTAAGTAATATGTTTAACAAAGGTGATTAGAATAAATATTCAAAAAACTTGAAATGATTAAAAAAAAGGGATATCTTTAATTAAAACCTTTTTTACCCTATTAATGTGATTTGTTTTTTTTTTTGACAATTTGCTTATCTGGATATTTCTGTATTGAAGCAAAACAATTATCATAATCATTAAAGAAAATTGTTCTTAAAATATTTTCATTATTATCACACATACATATTAAAAAATATAAATATAATACATGGGAACTTTAAAACATATTAAAAATAAAAAAATAAAAAAAAAACATAAACTCTATTTTAATTGAATATTCATAAGACTTTTTTTTATATTAGGCACATAATAATTGAAAAAATATTAACATTCCCATAAAGACATATAATATTATTTTAGAACCATGGATAAATTTATTAATAATATTAATTCTTTTAGTGCATTTAATGAAATATAAAAAAAAATCAGAAGGGTTAGGCCTAAGCTTGCAAGGCAAGGCTTAGGAGTTTGGCCTTTCCCCCTTTTTATTTTATTTTATTAAGGTACTTTATTTATATAAAAAAATAAATAGTTAATGACATGTCGTGTGTCATTCCAGATTTTATCTATCGGAGATATGACTGAGAAATCCCAACTAGGTTTTTTGCACTAAAAATACCAATTTTCTTTCTATTTCCATCCGAAAACAACTAAAAAAAATATACTCTTACCATCTTAATAACCTATTTTTTCAACCTAAAACAACTCTGAATTTGTCCAGAAACACAAAAGCAAATAAAAAAAAATTATCTCTTAACCTATTATATTTTGTTTTCATAAAGTTAAAGGTTTAAAAACATCTCAATGAAACTTTTTTCATCGAATGGAATCCGTTGATATTAAAATTAAACCTTTTTGTTGTAGGAAATTAGACCAACAACAACTCTATCTCTTTCACTGATGTTAGAAGATTTTCTCTTGTCTTTCTCATACCCAATGATTGAAAAGTAAATAAAATCTTTTGAACTAAAACTAAAATTTAAAAAACTATAAGGATTGTAAAAAAAAAAAGAAAAAGGAAATAGGTTGTTTAAATGGTATTTTTTCGCATGAATTTGAGATTGACAATATAATTTCTTTTTATTTTACACTTAAATACTTTTTTATTGAATTGTTTCTTTTCTTATTCTTAACAATTTTTAAGAAATTGATCATTAATTTGATCATACAAGGGGGTAATTAAAAATAAAATTTGAAGATAAAATTAAAAAAACACACTTTGTTATTATTGCTACTATGATTTTCCTGTCCATTTTAGTATATTTTGTAATATAATATAATGTAATATTCATTAATTTATGAGGCAGCAGTAGTTTCGAGTAGTTTTACCAATGCTCAAGATTAAATTCAACGCAAATATTGATATATGAAATCAAATGCAATATATTTGCAGTGAAATGGTGGAGAGGGGGGGTTTTGTATTATATAAAATGCTTAATTAGAAAAAAAGAAAACGCAATAAATTGAAAGGAAAAAGACATAGTAGTTGGAGCAAAAGTGACAAATAGATAAGAGAGAGATTGAGAACAGGCGGAAAGTCAAGTATTTTGGGAACTTGAACCGAAGGCATTGGCACGTACTAGCTTGTCCATGGAATTTATCAAAGCTTCAAACTCCATATAATTCAATGCAGCTAAGTTCTCACTGGCTTATGGGATCTGTGTGTGTATATATATATAAGAAGTAAGAACACTTGGTTTCTGTACGCCCCAACTGCGCTACATCCTTCTCTAGTCATATTGAAGAGTTCTCAACACTCGCTCACCAAATGAAGGTAGGAATAAAGCTACAGGAATGAATCAATGTCTTGATTATCTCTGCATTTTTCATCACAGGGAAGTTAACTTGACGCTTACTGAGGATAATTATGTGCCCTTACAATTGCAGATAGTCGTTTGGATGCAAAACAAACTCTATAGGAGACATGACAGCAAGAAACCAAACTCCATTTCTGTTGATTGTAAGCACTGTGTTGCCTGCTTTATTTATTTATTTGTTTTCTTGTATGTTTCTGTTAATGCATGGATTTAGACTTCTTAAAATGACTAATAACAGCCATAGTGATTCAAACCATCACGAGGTTATCATGTTCATAGGCTGGTTACAAGGGAGATGGGCCCATTTATACTCGGTAAAAGGTTTCTTAGTCTTAATTAACATTTTGATCCTTCTTTGGTCTTAATTGTCAGGAAGTGGCAATCATAGATCAGCAAGCTATTAGCAGTCATTCCGTTCTATGAACTTATGATCAGTATGTGTGAAATGTATTTCTTAGATTATTATTAATGTAACTTCTGCTCCTTGCATAGATCACATTCGGCAAGAATCTCGTAAAGAAGAATTCATTGACTGGCCTAATGAATTGCTGGCAATTGGGACGTTTGGAAACAAATCCATAAAAGAAGAATTTAAGCATAACCATTTCTCCCAAAATCTTCCCCAAGAACTTACACCTGAAGAAGTTGGAAAAATGCAAAATGAGCTGAGCATCTTATTGCATAAACAAGGTGGATCAACTGATGGAGCAGAATCAGAAACTGCTAATTTTTTCAATAGCCAAACAAGCATGGAAGATGATAGTACAAATTCTGACGGTTGTTCTGATGAGTCAAATAACAAAGATTGCTGTGTTCAGGCTAACACCGAGGTTGTTACCAGCAGAAGGAAAGATATATGGGCAGACACCAGTGCAGCAATTAACAAAAAGTCTTTGTCTTTTCTTCTAAAGAAGATGTTCATTTGTGGCGGTGGATTCTCTCCTGCCCCTAGTTTAAAGAATCAAGTCCCAGAGTCCAGAATGGAAAAGGTAGATGCAAATAATGCATATTACTTTTTTTTTGGTTGCTCATAAAGAGAAAAAAAGGGATTTCTAATACAGTTTCTTTCTTCTAATTTATGTCTGAATGAAAGATATTGAGGGCAATACTTCACAAGAAGATATATCCACAAAATCCGAGTCCAAAATCATCAACGAAGAAATATTTGGAGAATAAACAAAAGCTGAAGTCTGCCGAAGAGGATGGAATAGATGAGAAGGCTGATGAAAGAAGTAAATGGGTGAAGACAGATTCTGAATGTAAGTTCGGATTAGTATGCATAAGAATCATCTGTACTGATATGATCTCGATGACTAACACTTAATATTCAATTGCAGATATAGTATTGGAGATATAAATTAAATTGGCCCCGGCCAGATGCGTGTGAAGATTACATGGTAATTAATGGCAGTATTTTCAAACAGTTACTTCATACTTGTAACAACAGTAATTGTCGCATTTCTGATACCAAGAACTACAAAATTTTGCAGATAACTATGATCCGTGGTTGAACCGTCCTGCTTTCAATATACGGAGCTAAATGGCTTGAAATAATCGCCCAAGCCGTACTGAACTGTCTTCAACTTTCATGAAAACTGCAACATCTATCTTAAACATAGGAATGAAGCATAATGTCCGATTTCTAAACATGTGCATATATATATATATATATATATGCCACTAGCCTAATATTGCCTTTGATTCCCATGCGAATGATTTTATACCAATGGCTGGGCATAGTTTTTTCTTAAGTTACAAGGAATTGATTAGCATTTGGAGGACAATAAAAAGATCTGTTGGTCTACACTGGCAGGTTCAGGCTGAGTTTTGTGCTCATGGGGCATTCTGAGCTTTGTTTTCTATGGGAGAAAAGGAAAATCTTGAAATAAAGAAGAATTTATTGGAGTTCTAGGAAGCTTGTTTGTTGTTACGTTTATGCTTACTGTAAGGGCAGCAACGACACGGGGGTAGATGAAACGTGCATGGCTTAATTGGGTAGAGCAGCACCTTGTTTAAAAGTGGAAATCTCATATTCAAACTCCTTTCGCGAGAAATCATGTTAATTTAGCAAAACTCAATAAATAAAAATACAAAATCATTACCTTCTCTAATTTGGAATATGCCTTCCCTTACATGCTATCTTCAATAGTAATTGTCTGTAAAAAGATGTGGGTGTGCTGACGAACGTGGACCCTTGTGTTAAAAGATTTGACTAACCTAACACTGGAGGCACTTGTGTTCCATGCACCTATGCATCTATATAAATACAGAATTTAAATCAATATTTTAGGAGTCATTCGATTTTCTCCTTCATAATTAATCACATTTGAAGCCATTCTTCGTGGAGGTTGTTTACGTGGCTTTAGGCTTGATTGGTAAAGAATGTTTGGACGAACTTTGGTCTAAACCAAGCAATTAATCATAATCATAGGAAAAATAGTGTTTATAAACATGTAGCAGCGATACTATATTACTCTGAAACTCTTCTAGCATATTGGCGCCTGTAAAAATTGGTATAGTCTTATTATAATCTCCCAAGTTAACTTTAATTAGTGGATCTTGAACTTTTAACATGTCTATCATTCATATTTAATGATACTATAGGAAAACTTTTCTTATCAAGCAAGATCATTTGATAATCTTGATCTAGTTCTATTGAATATATTTTATTATAATGCCTTCTAAGTATGGTTTTTAAAGACAACACAATTATTAATATCATATCTCAATGAGTCATGCCACTTGTAATACTTCTTCCCTTTAATTTGGTTGGTGATGGGGATGGAATGATTATCACGGAACTTAATTTACATCTTATATATCAATTGATCAAAGATTTCATCAATGCTTTTGTAGTGAAAAAATTAATCTTTATTTTTTTTAAATCACTTTGATAGAATTTGTATTTTCCACTAGGTTAAATAGTCTATTTAGCCTTTTGCAATGATGTAAGAACAATCTTCTTTCTTTTACTTTTAAAATTGATATGAGTTATTGTTGGATTTTTTCAAATTTCTTATTGGAGAATGAATTGGTCTGGGAAAGAGTAATCATAACATTGTCTAAATAGCCAACTAGATATATTCTTCTAATTGGCTTATTCTCTACTCATTTTTTCATTTTCTCATAACAAGCAACATCATTTATTAGGGCATAGATATTTAAGTATTTAGTTTTTATAAACCATTTTATTATGCTCCACTATAATATCCCATTCAAAATGATTTTAATTCACTCATACATTGTTATAGTTAAAGTGCATTTAATTTTTAATGTCCTCAACTAAAAGACATAACTCTTAATTAACTTCCATTTGTATCCTAGTTAATTCAATCATTGTTACCTCTAGTTTTGTTAGGTAGAAATGCTCATAGAAGCGAATCTCCATCTCTTCTTTATTGTTGATATAGTTGGGTCACAACATAAAAAACTAGTGAAAAACTATTTTAATCAGTATAAACTAAACAACCTTAACTTTATGAAGGGGTTCACAACAATATTGTTATATTGGTTTATGAATTTTACGATGTGTTCTATCATAGATTATTTTTTTCTTAAAATTATTTTTAATTTACAATATTTATATCTCTAGAAATTAGGTGCAATCTGTCAACTCATCCAAGATATGGATAAGTGTATATAGATATTACTATTCAACCAATTACTAACTCCGTCTCCCTTGGGTTCTTTATTCAATTTTATATATTCTTCTCCTCACTTGTATATCAATAATTAGGGTTTACTATGGAATGAAATTGAGGTTTACTTGCTATGAAACAATATAATAGGCGTTAAACTGCCTAGTAAGAAGTTGTTGCACTAGATAAAACGGTTCTGGAGCCATATAATTGGCTTGTGGTTATATATATAAAGAGAAAATTGGCATATTATGAGATATCATGCCTAGGTTTAGTTGTTGTTATTGTGTATGATACATTGGTATATATCTCATTGTATAAGGCATAATAGTTTCAAATACCCATGTTGGAGTGCTTATGGCTTTAGAATTTCCTAGGATTTGGTCATAGTTATGTAACCCTAGCTAGATTTAAACATTGACAATTCATGTTCTATATACCCCTGGATACTCTTGTCAATCACATGGACTTTTCCTTCATAATCGATTGTTTCATCTGGGTTGATTACATGGACTCTATTTATATAAGTGGACTCCATTTATATAAACGACCATTATCCTATCTTTCTTGCCTTTAATCAATCATGAACTTCATGATTGATCATACCATTTATAATTGATTTTAGCTTCTTTTTGAACAATTAATGTTCTTGTCTAATTGATATGTAAGCTAGTTCAAGGTAAAAAGGTTACTATTTTGCTATTCTCGTTTCATTAATTACCATTAATTAAAACTTGAGAAGTTATTATTATTATTATTATTATTAACATAAATATCCGGACCAACTTGTACATACCTCAACTAATACCATGGGCTCTAAAATTAATGACCATGTAAATCTTCAATGGCCTTAAAAGAATTTAAACTCATGACCATTGAGTAGAAACCCAAGTCCTGAGTTATTCTTGAAAAGCCAGGTTGTATGCTGAACCGTGTCTATCTACCAGCAGACCTTTCCAAACTATAACTTCGATGAAAGAGTAGGTTTTTGGACCTTCGATAAAAATATTTATGTTATGATATTCAAGTTGTGCTGCTCAGTGGGAGTCATATTCCATAGAAAGTTCAGTGCTAATAAGTTTATTGACTCGAAAAATACACCACAGAATTCGGTCACCGTCTCCTTTATAAGTCTCAACCCGGTATTGTTCATTTAAATCCTTGCAGAAGAAAACTGCAGCAAGGCCAAGGGATCATCTTCACTCCGGAAGAGTGAGTAGAGATATCAGGGGCTCATAATTGGGAAAACGTGAAATAAGATAAGAGCGTTTTGCCAGCTCGAAGTCTTCAAACTGAAAGGCCGGAGCACAAGTGCAACCTACTAGGGAGTAGTGGCTCTCAGCATCCCTCGGTGCAGTTTTAGCAACCATACTATCTGGAGAAATGTTGTAGT
>Ga0325414_1002694_pt1 | contig 18105 bp, 9 predicted proteins | sample PopdelMetagenome_8_FD_206183 | JGI IMG/M metagenome (GOLD analysis project Ga0325414, IMG submission 206183) | Populus deltoides microbial communities from Bellville, Georgia, United States - Leaf-PdKOR-R3 | ecosystem: Host-associated > Plants > Phyllosphere > Phylloplane/Leaf | place: USA... | reverse complement strand
GTCTAGGTGTGATTGAGAAGTATCTAAGTTTTTTATATGCCACGAGAGTCTTCCCTCTACCAGTTCTGGGTTTGTAACGGGAATGCCCGCATGTCATGCACTCGGTCATCTCAGCATTTTCAAGGTAGTATAACATGCAGAAGTTAGGGCATATGTTAATTTTCTAGTATCCTAAATCGAGGGGTTTCATCATGGACTTGACAGCATAGAAGTTCTCTTTCAGCTTATTCCCTTCAGGTAAAATGCTTCTCGCTCATTCAATAATCTAATCATAACCGGCCTCACTCAACCTGTGATATGACTTGATGGTGAACACATATGCTACGGTTGATAATTTATTGTGGTTCGTGCAGCCATCCCATAATGGTTCGTTAGAATCTCTCAACAGATCAAAAAACCTTGGTGCATCTGAATTAGGTTCTTCTTCTATGATTGGACATTCCCTGACATTACCTTCACTCATTCTCATTGCATCCATAACAATATTCATGTAAGACTACTGTTCTCATTTCCAACTTCATGCATGTTGCTAGCACTAGAAGTTGACCCAACCACATGTTCTTCCATGCTCTCATCAGGAACAAATAGCTCTCCATGAGCATTCCAACATAGGTAATCTTCCATGAACCCTTTAGTTAGAAGATGCATCGTTACAACATCTTGATGTAGAAACTTTAAATTTTTACACTTCCTGCATGGACACCTAATACCGTCATCAATAAAATTCCTCGGAATAGATGTTGCAAAATTAATAAAACCCTGGACACCGTTACAATAATCCATCCTCCGCAATCCTTGAGGTGAGTCTTGATACATCCATGAACGATCATCCATGACTTCTATTGAACCTTTATAAAACATAACAAAAATATTGGTTTTCCCTGACATTATCCAACAAACTAAAACAACACTAATGTTAAATATTCATTATCAATTATCAACTATCAACATTCATACATACAAATTTATACATATATAAATTTACAGAAATCACAACTTCAAAATAGAATTGATAAAAATTAAACAAGACTCGTTAAACAAGCTATTAATTGTTTATTTCATCACAATGACATATTTAATTCAGTATAATTCAAACAAAATTTTAACAATTTGCAAACAAATATAATTTGACAAAATCTAAAACAAACTATAACAACTACAAAATTATACATTCATATTACAAGTTTCTTTGACAAATAACAATTAAACAAGTACAAACATTAACAAAATACATATACTACAACAATAAAATTCACAATTAAATATTAAAACTAAAAAGGATAGATTTACTTACAAAAAATGATAAAATCTACAAGAAATGGATATTGTGACCACGTACAAGATATAAGAAATTAACTTGAGTGCTCGTGTTGAGAATAGTGGAGAGTTGGGATGGGTGGTTGGCTGCAGTTTGGGAAGGGAGAGGTGGGATGGGAAAGAAGAAAAAGAAGAAGCAGAGAAAGAGAGTGTCGGCAGATGGGTGGGTATATAATGGCTTTTACCGATGGAATCACCAATGGAATCGTCGGAGATTCCATCGGTGATTCCGTTGATGATAGTGCCACGTCACTGTACGGTTATCTCAGTTTGAATCGCTCGGTTATTCCATCGGTAAAATCATCTGACGTCACCACGCCGTTGCATATTCGAAACAAATTGTATACCCTTTCGGTATATACCAACAGATTTTGAGACGGAAAAATTCCATCGGTAATTCCGTTGGTTTTCTCTTGTTTTCTGGTAGTGTTAATTCTTATCATTTTGATTTAATTTCCTATCATAAAAATAAAATTTAACATGAAAGTTTAAAAAATCGCATGTTTTATGTATATTTAATTATGTTCAGGTTAAAGAAAAAAATTATTGAGACACTTAATTTATAGGATGGAGAAAGAAATTGGCTAACAAAAAAAAATGTCTTATGAGCCATGAAATTATTTTATAACAAATCCAAATTCAAGTCCAAAATAGATTAGCAAAAAGCTAAGAGTCTTATGACATACAAACTTATTTAAGTTCAAATCCAAACCCAAGACCTAAGCTAAATCCGATCGAGCCAAAGAAGTGTGTTTATGAATTAAGTTCAAATCCACTTTACTTAGGCTCATCTATGACTCTTTAATTTTGTATTATGTAAACTACAAGAAAATCTGGTATATTTTCAATGTGAGATCACGGGTTTTGGATTTCACAAAAACATGTCAACCAATAGTTATTTGAAATTAATTTTTTATTCATCTATAATTTATTTTAATCATATTAATATTTCATGTTAAAAAAAGTTTGTTGAATAATAATTTATAATAAAGTTTTAACTATAATAACGAGTGGATTCTACTTTTAATTTAGCTTCAAACTTGCCAATTAACCATATTTTTTCAAAAACAATTATAAAAATTCCCACATAAATGATAATTATTAGACCAATATATAAAGACTCAAAGATCCATAAAGAAATAATGATTTGATGGATTACTACATTAGGATAAATAACTTTTTTATTTTGGACAGTTCTTATTGAAATACTATTAGACTTATTTGGCTAAATAGTGAATGTGATGTCTTGAACTATTCAACATTTCATATAAACAATGATAGTAGTACCTACACATTTCTCCCCTAGAGATATCCTTTGTTTTTCATGATTGTGTTCATTTTGGCCTTAAATAACTCCTAGTTTCATGAATGCATTAGAGAATTTAACCTTTTATAAATTCTAAAAGAAACAATCATATTTCTAATTTATATAGGTGATTTTTTTATTAGGAGTATTCTACTATACTCTACACGGTATACCAATATATGAAAATAACCAAGAGCACTACTCACCCTTTATCACGTTGCAACTAGCACTTATTTTATCATAGAAATATGTAAGAAATAATAATTTTAAAGTGATATTAAGAATGTTCCATGAATTAGTTTTTACTTTGAATCTCGATCTTGAGATCTCTAGTCATTTAGGCAGGGTTATCATTACAATACATTATTTTTTATATTTAAAGGCTTTAAACTCATTCCCTTTAATGAGTTATACACAAGCTCTCTTGATAAACCTTTAGTTAATGGATCTATAATATTTTTCTTTGGCTTCATGTACTCAATGGAAAATATCCCATTCAAGAGAAAATATTTAATGGTATTATGTCTACAATGTATATGTGTAGACTTATCATTATAGATGCTACTTTATGAGCTTTCAATTGTTGAATAATTGTCATAATGGACATACATTGTTAGCACTAGTTTCAGCTAATACAAAATATCCTTTATGAAATTTCAAAGTCATTCGGCTTCTTTTCTAACTTTATCAGGAGCAATAAACATTGTTTCATTATGGATATTAGATTATATATTTTCTTAGAAAATTTGTATGATATAGCTGCTCTACCAAGTGTGAAGACATATCTACCAATGAATCTTGAATCCTTAGTGTTGGATATCAAAATTACATCACTATATCTTTCTAATAGCTTTAGGTAACTAGTATAGTGTAACTCATAGTCTAAGACATACCTTAAATATTTAAGTACTTTTTTTTTTATGATCCATACTCAGATTACTAGGAAATTGACTTAGTTTGCTTATTGTGTACGCAATATCTAGTATTGTATAGTTTATAACATGCATCAAGTTCCTAATTATTTGACAATATTCCAATATGTTTATTCATTTTTTTTATTTTTTGACAGATACACACTTATATCCACTGTTGTTTTGATAGTGTTGTTATCACCTTTAAAAATAATTTTCTCAATATAATGAGATTGAAACAATGTCAACCCATTAGATGTCCTAGTAACTTTTATTTATACTATAACATCAACAACACTGTAGTCTTTCATGTCAAACTTGTTAATTAACATTTTTTATGTAGACTTGATCATGTAATCATTACTATCTTGAATTAGCATATTATCCATATTGAGACATACAATCACATGGCCTCTATATGTGTTTTTACGTAAATATATTTATGAACTTTGTTTATTTTAAACTCATTTGACAACACAACCTTGTCAATTTTTTTTCATACCATTGTTTATGTACTTATTTCAAACTATATAATGACTATACAAGCTTATAGACTTTCTTTCCTTGTTCTTTAATAACAAATATTTTAGGTTGTTCCATGTAAACCTCTTTGTCAAAGTCACAATTTAAGAAAACTATTTTTATTTTCATCTAATGTATTTCAAGTTTGTAAATTGATGTGATGGTTATTAATATTTGTATGAAAGTTATTATTGATATAGATAAATATATATCAAAATAGTCCACCCTTTCTTGTTATTTGAATCCTCAAACAACAAGTCTTGTTTTGGATTTTTCAATAGTTTCATTAGATTTTATCTTTCTATTAAAGATCCATTTATATCCCAATGGTTTACTTTTAAGTGAAAAATCCATTAGTTCGCATGTATTATTCTTTCTAATTGATTCAAATTCACTATTGATTAACTTGTCCTAATAAAAAGCTTCAAGATAGAACATTGTCTCAGAGTAGTTATGAGGTTTGTTTTCTAATATAAAAATCAAGACCAAATATTTTAGTTATTGTTTCTCATTTTACTCTTTCTAGTCTCAACTTTATCATTTTTTTAATTAATGATGATTATTTGAGCTAGCTTCAAACATTCTCTTAATTGAATGATTTTCTTATGCTTCCTTAATGGAACACATCTTTAAGGAATATAATATTACTTGATTTCATTATAGTATTGGGATGAATTTCCTCAATATTTGACTTGGGTATAAGAAATTAATAGTCACTATTATTGTAAGCATATCCACTAAAAATACAATCCATAATTTTAGGTATTGCTTTGACCTTTCTGGAATAAGAAACTACCACTTTTACAAGACACCCTCATACTTTGAGGTATTTGTAGGAAGTACTTATTTCTTTCCATTATTTACACCATATGTTTTTTAATTTTTTATTGAGTACTATGTTAAGTATATAATTGATAATCAGAATGGCCTCACACTATAAGTTTTAAGGTGTTCTGGAACTTAATAACATGACATTCATTATTTATTTAGTGTTGAGTTTTTACATTCCATAATGTGATTTTATTAAGATCGATAATACCATTTTGAAAACAATAATTGAGGAGAGGATAGGGGACTAATGTGAACATTGCAAACCCCTTCCCCAAGCAATTTAAAATGATAAGATGAGAGAGAATAAGGAATAAAAGAGAGAATATTAACTAATATAAAAAGGTAATATGAAGAAAGAAATTGGGGTTTGAGAAACTTGACCCAGACTTAACCTATACTAAGAACCAAAGATATTGAAATTCATGAATTAACGTCATAAGGTCAATTACACCTTGACAAGTCAGGATTTCTTCTTTATCACAACAAAGAACATGTTTGCTTCAAGAAAAACATAATAATATTGTTAATTTGAAGGCTACTAAAATTCACAGCAAGGAAAACATTATATAGTCCTAAGATAATTAACCTTAATGGATCCATATTGGGTTGCAAACCATTGAGTTTTCAGCTAACACAAGCCTAATGACTAAAACAAACCTAAAACACTTAATTTGGGCCAAAACAAACCAACTGAACTTAAAAACCTAAACTAAAATATTATGATTCAATTAATACTTGAAACAACAAAAAAAAAACTAAGTAAAATATTTAAAATAATACAAAGAAACAGTTAGCCCTGTCTGTCGCACATGTGTAACATTGCAACGATCATCCTTCTAGATCATGATCTTTGGTGGTGAATTGGGTGAAAAGGATAAGGAATTCTTTTCCTCTATTAATAAGAAAAGGGAATAAAAATCACCACCTGGTATTTTGGTTATTAGGAACCCTGACTGGTCTCTGAGTCTGGATAAGGGGACTGATTGCATAAAGAGAAGATATTAGCACTCCTATTATGCCTTACCTGAGGTAAGCTACATTGTTTATTTGTCTGGTATAAAATAAGGTAATGTCATGTTTTCTAATATTTGGTCTATCTAGGGTTTAAAAAAATTTCTTCTCAATAAGAAGATCCTTATCTTATTAGGTTATAACCTAACCATTGTAATATAAAAACATAAAAAATAAAATGAATTATCTTTTTATATAATATCAGGAATGCGTCTCACATACAAGTTCATAATCTCATTTATTGAAAGAAACAAAATAATTTTTTATGTTTTTGAAATGTAAGCCAAGTTCTAACGGATAATCATAAACTAGTTATGATACCCTTTGATTGATTCTTGTATTTTTTTCAAAGTATGATAAAAAACAATGTTTTTTATAAAAAATAAAATATGAAAGAAAATTTTATAATTTGGTCATATGAAAGAAAAAAATATTTTCTTATTGTTTTATTATTATTATTTTCTAGGCTTTGTTTGACAAAAACTTATAAAACTACCAAAACAGGTCTAAGGAAGTGTTTGTCAAAACAAAAACTCTAGGATTAAATTTCATTAAAAGCTTGTTATTGATGTAAATAAGTCATAGATTATTTACTAATCAAGCATAAAGAATGGTTATGTACAAAGAAATGGACCAAACCTAGTTTGATCAAGAGTATAAGGCAATGTTCTTTCCAGGAACATAGAGAACATGCCCAAACCCCAACAATATGAAACCCAAATCATACTACTAGATAAGGTCAAACAAAAAGCACATATTTGTTAGAAATCATACAAGGATTAATAATCAAACATTCATTCAGATTATCATTTAAACATCACAATTTTGTCAAAATAGGTTTTGGTTCAAAACCAAAACTCTAGGATTAAATTCCATCAAAAACTTGTTACAAATCTATCTTTTTTATTTTCAACTCCAATGCAGCTTCTAAACCACGAATGCAAGCCTCATTCTTAGTTGTATTGTTAGTGCATTCAAACTGTAGCTTAACCAAAACTGGATCAGGAGAGATCATTATTGTACTAGCTTCATTACAATATACATTTATTGCCCTGTCAAAATATGGTCTTCCAATTTGTCTTCTTTTCTTCTTCCTTGATTAACAACACATTTTCATCAGGAAATTCAAAATCCAGTTGCTTATAATCTTCAATAGAATTGTCCGCTATATGGTCAGCAATTACGCTCCATTTCACGACTTTTCTTGTCATATGCATTATGTCGTATTTTACTAGCAAAACTTGTCATTTTGTAGTTCGACTTGATAGATAGGGCTTCTCACAGATATACCTTACTATATTGTATTATGCTAATAAAACTTGTCATTTTGTAATTCGACTTAATAGATAGGGCTTCTCACAGATATACCTTAAAGGATCTACCTTTGAAATCAACCACGTAGTATGATGCAACATATAATGTCATAATATTTTTGCCACCTATACCAGCACACAACCTAACTTTCCTATCACATATATCTAAGCTCGTTGTGAACATTTTACTTAGATAACATATGGCTCTTTTTTTCTTTCTGGTTTCATCATGTTGGCTTAGTAGACATCCTATAGCTATTTTAGTAACTGTCAGATATAGTACCAAAGGCCTTCCTAATACATGAGGAAGAAACAAAGGTAGGTTCTGTAAGTATTGTTTGATTTTATTGAAGGCTTTTTGACACTCCTTATTCTAAGTTCCATGATTATTTTTCCTCGGTCGTTGAAAGATAGATTCACATGTTGTTATTAGTTGGATATGAACCGGGCAATATAGTTCAGCTTTTGTAAGAATCATCTCACCTTTTTCTCTATCTTAGGAGATGACATAGATTGAATGACCTTCACTTTATTATGATCCACCTCTATCCCTCTACCACTTACCATGAATCTTAGTAACTTTTCAAACTTAGTTTCAAATAAACATTTTGTAACTCTCGAATAGCTTTTTTAAAACCAAGACATGACTCTTTCCTTTCTTGGACTTGGCAATCATATAATTCACATACACCTCAATTTCTTTGTGCATCATATCTTGAAATAGAGTCAACATGGCCCTCTGGTAAGTGACCTATGTATTTTTCAACTCAAATAGCATAATCTTATAGTAGAATGTTCTTTCTAGTGTGACAAATTGTTTGACTAGTTTGCATTATTCTATAAATGGTACTCTATGTACTACGGTATATTTATTCAAACCATACATATCCTAATAGGACTAGGCAAAAACATATGTATATTCTTGTAACATGTGTCTCTTTTAGCATATGATTTGGTAGCATATTAAGAGCCGAGCAATTATTAATGAGCAATTTACCTATGAGGCAATCTTTACATTAGATAGTTATATACAAGGGCTTGTTGTGTCCAGTTCCCCTAACATCCAACTCATTTTTTATAAAATACAGGTAATTGGTCGCATGGATTCTCCCTACTACATCTTCCATGGTTTTCTACATAATGTCCTGAGGTATATAAGCCTCATTCAGCACCTTTTATAAGGCATTTTGGTATGTCTCAGAGTTGAGTATCAAGGACATAAGGAAGATCCTGGATAAGGTTTCCTTTAGTTGATCTACTATATAATATTCACTATATTTTATCAACTTTAAGAAGTCATTCGACTCTTTCTCAACCACAGGTTTGTTAACCTCAAGTTCTTTGTCAAAAATTTGTCACTTCCTTGCCTTAAGCTTTTCTTAACTCTTTAGGCATGAAGTAAAAACCACTTCGAGTCAGCCTATTGATCTTAGTTTGGAACAAGGAAATAAGGGTCTTGATGTTAAAAGTATAACTGTAATCATAAGGCATCGTATTATGATCTCCTATATTTGCACAAGAAGGTTTAGCCAAGATCAATTTGGATGGCCCATTAACTATTGGTTGGACCCTACATACCTCTAACTATTTCTCTTGACTTTCTATCATCCTTACCTCTTAACTACCTTTCATGGCCTTAATCCTTAACTCTTTTAGGGTTAGCATTCTTACAACCTTTTAGCAAAAATCAATGCACTCCCCAATGTGATGTTCCTTCCTTTCATGGAATTCATAATGGTTACCTTTCTCTAACTAATACTCAATATCTTTTTTTTTAATCTTAATTATACCAACATGTTGTATAACCTTTACATAGACTTAGAAAATTGTCTTTACTCTCGACTTCCATCATACCCACTTCACTATTACCTGTAACATAGTTAGGTAACATATTCAAATTAACATTAACTAAATCCTTAAAAGTTACTCATCCTATCTTGATAAGTTCTAACAACCTTTTCTTGAAAGCATAACAAGTTTCAATACCATGGCCAGAATTGCCACTGTAGTATTCACAAGTTAAATCTGGCTTGTACCAAACATGAAAAAATGGTTGTAGTGGAAGTACAAGGATAAGAACTATATTCCCAATACTCATTAATTTAGCATACAAATCTTTCAAGGGCATAGGCAAATGTGGTAGTTATTCCAGGGTATTTCTTATGTTTGGTTTTTAGCAGTTCTTGTTATTTAATTGGTTATTTGATTGATTGGTTTGATTCGAGGCAAATGGTTTGGCAGAGTTAATATAGGTAACTTTAAAGGTAGATGTTTGAGAGTTATGATAGTTTAATTTCGTACCTTTATACCTATGTTCCAGGTTGTTCGCATCACTCTTTTTTTTTTTTCCTAGCAAAACCTTTCTTTTCCACCAGCTTAGCTATGTGTCTAGACTTATTCCCTTACTCTAATCTTTTAGCAATACATATAACATTGTAGAAATGCTAAGATGAGCAACCCATGAAATGTTCATAATAAAAGGACTTGAAGGTATTGGCGAACAAAGTCACCATTTCAGTTTCTATCAAAGGAGGCTGGATATGTGTGGCATCATCTCGCCACCTTTGCACATATACCCTCACAGACCCTTGGTTTCCCTTCTCTATTGTCATCAGGTTGGTTTTGCGGAAGGAAATTTCTAGGTTAAATTTGTACTGTTTTAGGAAGGACTCAACCAATTCTTTTCATTTCTTAATCCTGGTATTATCCAATCTCATGTACCAACACATGATAGACCTTATGAGACTATCTTGGAAGAAATAGATAAGCATTTTATCATTATAGATCATTTCATCCATCTTGTTGTAGTATGACCAAAGATTAGGGTTTGAGCATTCAAGTTTGTTGTACTTGATAAAGTCTGATACTCTAAAATCCTTTGGCACCAGACATTTTTTAACTACTCGTATAAGGTCAAATATATCATTCCCTCAACTGCTTTCAATCTCTCTTCTATAGCAGACAACTTGTCATGGTTCATAGGACCAATAGATATATCATAATAAGGTCCTGCAACGATTGAAGCTTGAGCTAGCTGGACGGGGGGAAGGGGATAATTGGTGCTCAATTATTGAATTTTCCCCTAAGTTTTGAGATGTATGACGTACGTGAGCTATTGGTGCTTCTACAAGAGGTTATATAGATGTCCCTTTCCTATTCTTAGATCTTAAATGTTGATCGAGTAGATTGGTTATTTGAGCAAATTTATTCTTCATATATTATAACTCGTTCTGATAATGTGATTCTAGATGGGCTCCCTCCTCGTTCTCTATTCTTTTTCGTAGTTAGGTGAAGTAGACTTTAGGCGGGGGACTTATGTTTCACAATTCGTAATGTACGACAATTTATGTCAATGTATATTGGATATGGATTTACCTTTCCAAACTGATTCATAACTTTCATAACTCCTTAGACAAGATTTTCTGAGTCTAACTGATTATTGTAAAGGAGCATTTGCTAAGTTCTTATTATGATTGAATCCCAAAACATATTAGAAAGAAAGATAGGTTGTCATCCTCTCATGAATTAAAGAGTTTATACATTGTTTGAAAATTTTAAAAATTCAAAAGCCTTATACATCACTACTCATAGAAAGCATCTCCTCTATTAGCTATGTTTATAATAAAGGAATTGATGACACTCAAGTGTTCTCGGTACTTTATAGCATCATTTCCAATCTAGGTGACCTGTTGCTGCAACCTTTCAACATGATAGGCTATTTACTCAATCTGCTTTGTTATTTTGTCTTATCTTATCATGGAACAAAGTATTATCAGTGATCAATACTCCGCTGCTGGTTGTTAAAGCCTCGTTGCTTCTTTCTAGCACTCTTATTATAGTCTCCAATTGTTCTAGCTTAGTCATTACCCTTTACAGCTCCTCCTTTTTAATCTCAAGCTTAGCTATTTTAGAGTTAATTTAAGCCACAAAGCTGTCAATATAGTCTTAGTCCTAATTAACTATTCCTTCATCTCAAAGTAATGGCTTATTAACTTTTTCAGACCCTTCTCTTAGATTTTTACCTTAGATTGCAATACCATGATCTGACTTTTAAAGACTAAGCTCTCTTAGGGTAGTTTCTCATATTAGACTCACCAGCTTTCCTAACACTTCTCTCTTTCTCATACTATGCTATATATTAGGTCCAAATTATTCTTTCCTCTTCTATATCAATCCTGGATAACTAATATTTCTTTTTCTCAGCCTTCAACTATTTTTGTATTATCTTTTATTACTTACAAGAATTGTAGTGATCTTAAGTACATCTGTAGGATAATATTACATGCATTTGTGTGGTGTCGTATAATATCCAATCATGAGTCTACATTTGCCATGAAATCAACCCTTAGTGATACCTTTAAAGCCATTCAATAGAAACCATAACTTATACAAACCTAGATGACCAACACGTATAAAAGAGTTAACCCCTAGAGATTTCCTAAACAAGGCACCCTAAAACTAGTAAAAATTACAATAATAATCATTATATAGAATTTCACCATTGACACCACTAATAAAAGTACCATTTGGGTTACTCCAATCATGATAACCCTCATGATCAAGGCATAAGATTTAATAAAATAGAGAGCTATACTTTTGACAATTATAATGACCTTTGGATTTTTAATAGATGGATATATGATATGAATTAGTTTTTTTAATGATCCAACTAGTCTAAAAATAAAAGAGTTAGATTTGTTAAGATAAACCTCATTAGTACTGCCCAACTTGACTGAGAAAATATTGAAGATTATCTAAAGAGAAAAGGTAAACCTCTTATTAATTAGTATGTAGCATAGTTTAATGAGTATCAGATGAGATGTTTTGTATAGAAGAATGAGGCCATAACTTAGAGTAGGTTATGTAAGGATTTAAATGATAATTTTAGAATAGAAGTTGTGCTTCAAGGTGTTTCTACTATTAACTAAGTTGATACTTTACTGCAAGACTATAAGTTGGATACTAAGAGTCAATGAACACAATTTTAGGACCCTTGTATTACCTCTACTAGGTTTTAATTTAGGAATAGTAGTCTTTTATTAAGTGCTACATCTCATGAACCTAGCCTAACTCCTAACTATAAATATGGACAAACGAGTCCTCAATGAAGTGTCAAATATGAGTTCAAGGGTTTTGTGTGCTAAATATTAAGGTTTTTATTATATTTCAACCAACTATACCATTAAACCCCTAATCATAAAAAAACATAATGATATAGATGAAGAAAAAGAATATTGTGATCAAGTGTATGAACCTATTCCTGAGGATTTTAACAACCTAGATGAAAAGCATATGAAAGAAGAGGGACTTAACATATCAAGTCCAAATAAGATTGAGAAAAAGGTTAAAGGAGAATATAATATGTCCATTTTAGTTGTAAAGAAAATTTCAGGAAAATTTTTGGTAAAACTATTTGAAGAGGTAAGTGTGGTGTTGAAAACGTTTCAAGACATTTATCCTCATGAACACCCTAAATCCTTTTCTCTCACCCTTGACATCTAGCACGTAATAGATCTTGAGTAACATATTAATATCCCTAATCCCTTACCTTTCATACATGATAAGGAAGATGGAGATGATCCTAATTGCCTAGTTTGTCTCCAATCCATATCCAATCATGTTTTGAATAGTATTTGTTTCATTCCATACCTTTAGTAATATAGTGATCATGTTTACAAACCTAGAAAACTTGTAGATCTTTTTCATATAACCCCTCATGTTAAGATGCATAATTCAGCTGAGTTTTTGTATCTAGAGCTTATAATTTGCATATTGAAATTATAAAATAAATTCAAGTAATGAACAATATAAACTTTAAACTATTTTAACTAATTATCATGATGCATTTAATATTGCAGATTATTTCATAATATAGATTAGACTTGAACTATGTCCTTTTAAAACTAATAAAAAGTTTAAATGAGTAATACTAGACCATTTAAAGTGTTACAAATGATTGATTCAAATATTTATGTCATTAACTTTTCATTAGACTTTGGCATTAGCTCCACTTTGAATATTAAAGACCTTGTTATATATAATAGATAACAACCTACCCATGATTATCCTCTTAAACCCCAAACTCATTATCCTTATCATTTATATAAAAGTAACATATTGATATTATTAAGGATGCATAAGTTGATTTTATCAGGAATGATGAGATTCACCGAATCCTAGTTTATGGGTAAAATGACATAATTCAAATTGTACTTGACTATTAGAGAGATATTATAGTAGCTTGATCTTAATATTTAGAAGTATTATCTGAGTAGTCTTGAACTACACTTTACAAGGTTGAGTTTTTCCAATCTTAAAAGAGTTGGCGGGGACACTAGACTTGCATTATAGATTACTTATAATTACCTCCTCTCTTTCATATGTGTTGGGCTTCTTCTTCCTAGATTCTTCTTTCTCTTATTATTTTCTCTTTAAATTTTTCTTATCTTGCATCATGCTTCCAATTGAATATTTGTATTTACCTTTTAAGTTGAATCTAGAGAGTTCTCAAACTTAGAAATTAGTCTTAGAGAAGATAAAAAACTAGTTGCATTCTTGGAAAGGAAAAAGTTTTTCTATGAATGGTAGAATATGCTCTCTTAAAAGTGTTTTGTCAAGCCTTCCATTGTATGATCTACCTTTATTCAAAATGCCAAAAGTTGAAGCCAATCAGATTATTCCTATGAAAAAAATATCTCTTTGACGTAGTGTGTCTAATGAATGAAAAATTTGCAAAGTAGATGACATTAGACGAGAGAATTCAAGAAATAATAAAAGGAAAATGAAGAAAAAAAAGAAAGAAAGAAAGAACCAGGAAGATTAAGAAAAAAAGTTGGGGAATAAAAAGAAGAGGAGATGAAAAAGAGAAGAAGAGAGAATGGAAAGTGGGAGGAAAATTTCAAATCTATAAATTTTCTTTAATTCAACAATAATATGTCCTAAAAAGTTACATGAGCACATATAAATAGCAAACCCTACATAACTAATAATTAGGCCAAAGGTTTACTTGAAAATAAATTGACGTAAAAAATAGAATAATATCAAGCATAATAATAAAACCTAAATAAAAATTGAAATAAATTAGATACAATAGCATATGCTTAAGCTTAATCCCAACCAAAGAACAATAGGTTGGGCTACCCAATGTTACGATCCAAGAAAAGGTTGAACAAGGAAATTCGGATTCTAGCATAAATCTAACTATTGGATTAAGATGAAATTATACCAGGATTTTCTAGAAATAATGGTATACATTGAGTTAAAATTTCAGGTCAATCAGAGTTATAAAAGGTATCGTGATATAAGTCAGTACATGCAATACAAATTTTGTTATTTGTTGTCTTTTAACTTGTGAAGTTTCTATTTTGAGAGGATTCTTTTCCTAATAATACAAGGTTATTTTACTATTGGTACCATTAGGTGAACAATTGTATAATATGGTCTCGCAATAAGAAGGCATTGTGTTTGGTTTTTAATTTGGCAAACAAAAATTTCTTGGTTTTTGTGTGACTCACAATTGGGTAAAGTGAAGTATTTTTTTAAGTAGCTTCCTTTGTCTGGAAGACTAATATCCTTCACCATAATCTGTATGTCATGCATATAAAAAGAAAAGTGTTTGAAAATATTTTTAACACAGTGATAGATGTGAAAGTGAAGACAAAGGACAACATAAAGGCTAGAATGAATATATCTTTGTCTTGTCACTGTAAAAATATAGAGTTGGTTTATGATGGGCAATAGGTTTGAAAGCCCAAAGCTAGTTTTGCTTTAGACAAGATTGTGTAGTTACTTATCTATGAATGACTTAAGAGTTTGTGTTCTCCTGATGGATATGCTTTGAACATATCTAGATTAATGAATTTGGAGAACGTCATATTATATGGAATGAAGAGTCGTGATTGTCATGTGTTTATAGAAACACTCATTCCACTTGCCCAAAGGGATTTATCGCCAAAAGAGATATGGAATGCACTCACGAAGATTAGTCACTTTTTTAGAGATATATGCTCTAACAAGTTGCATACCCAACATATAGAGAAGCTTGAAATGAATTTCATCTAGACAATCTACAAACTTGAGATGATATTCCTTTCATCCTTCTTCGACTTAATAGAGAATCTACTTGTACATTTATTGTTTGAGGTAAAAGGTGGAGGTCTTATCCAATATAGATGGTTGTATCCATTCAAGATGTTAGGGATTACGTATGAATCCTAAGTAAATTTATAGTCTTTTTTAAAATAAATCTAAAACATTTATTTTATCTAATCTCTATTTAATTCCATACATATACTTGTTCAATCTTAAGAAAAACATGAAAAACAAGGGGCATGTTGAGGCTTTGATATATGAGACATATATTATTGAAGAGATTTCAACATTTATCTTGTACTATTTTGAGTCTCACTTGATGTTAACAAGAATCAACCGCTTTTCAAGATATGATGATGGTAGGGATGTGCTTTAATATTTTCCCATCCTAGATGACCTTTATTCAAAAATACAATGAGGGGAAGATACTTGACAAAAATCAAATTTAACTGCAATGAATTGAGACCTTATATAAGTAAATACAATATTAACATATTGTTATTTTTAAATAATTTTCTCTTATACTCTCACCTAAACTAGTAAATCGAATAATTTATTATAGGTGAGTGACATCATCAATATTTAATATCCTAAAATTCATATCTGACTGAATCTCAAATTTTTTAAGTATAAGATGATCAATTTTCCACGTGATTTAAAATACATGTAAACAATACTTAATAATTCTTAACTCTTGTAATATTTAATTTTATGTGTTAATAGTTGTAATCTTGTATCAGGTTTATCAAATGGGAGCCAATGCTAATGATAATTTGAATTTATTATGTTTAGGTCCTAAAAGAAAGGTCAAGTGTTATAATGGGTATTTTATCATTGAATATATCTTTTATACTGAAAAGTATGGTCAAGGTAGAAAGACCTATAATAATGGAGTTTGTGTTAAGGGATTAACTTCTAATGAGTTTAAAGTTGATTATTATGGAAAGTTAGAAGAGGTGATTGAATTGCAATATCATAGCGAGTAGAATAAAATTTTTTTATTCAAATGCTATTGGTGTTACCACCAATAAAGGAATCATAGTAGTTCCCCGCCAAGGTTTGGTCAAAACTAATACAAAGGCTAGACTTCACAACATCAACTATGTCTTTGTTTTTATCAAGAAATTAATGCCAACAAGTTTATTATACATATGTTTTTTTCTTTAGAAATGCTCGTTCTAAAGTTGAATGGTTATTCATTTTGAAAACCAAACCTAGAGGTCATGTCCAAGTTGTTCAAGATTGTAATGATGAATTAACAACACGAGATGATGTCTTTCAACTTAATGAGTTAGTTCTGAAAACGAAACCTAGAGGTCATGTCCAAGTTGTTCAAGATAATAATGATAAATTAACTACAAGAGATGATGTCTTTTAACTTGATGAGTTAGATGATCCATATCAAGTTGCTCTATCTACTGACTTATAAGAAAATTCAAATTTTTATGTCGATGAGAATATTTTTGTTGATGTTGAGAAGTTAAAAGATATATTAAGAACTAGTAGACATACATAAGTCAATGAAGATGATGAAATCGACGAGCTTCAATTCATTGAAGAAGATGATGATGGACATGATGATGATGAAATTAAAGAAGAAGAAGAAGAAGACAATTTTGATTAAAAAGATTTCAAACTTATTTTATATAAAAAACATCAATATGTAATAAAATTGATATTAATGTAATTTTTTTTCATATGTTGTTGCTTTATAATGAATTATTGTTAATGCAATTGAAACATTTATTGTTGTGATTTTATTGTTTTGTTATTAAACATAATTGATGTTATTGTATTGTGATTTTACTGTATTTGCAAGTTGGATAGATAGGGAATACAAAATTATTAGGGAAAAGAAACAGTTTTATACGATAAAAATACTAACGGAATTACCAACTGATTTAATCCCTTAGAGAATAGGAATAAAATTATAGAATTTTGCCACTATTTTATACCGATAAAAATACTAATGGCATGCGAAAAACCAAAAGAATTGCCGATAGACGTAGTCCTTCATAAATTTTCAGAGATTTAGAAAAAAGTCACACGACTTTGCCACTAAACATTCAAATCATTGACGAAACTACTAACATGATGAAATGTCATTGGAAAATTTTGGGGGGTTCTCAAAATATCTTAGTGCTAATTACCGACAAAATTACCAACAGACTACAAAAATTATTAAATATTCAACTTACAGTCGGTAATAAATGACATATTACTTTTACCGATACCATCGATAATTTCATTAGAGAATAAATCTAATCAATAAAAGACTATAATCTCTAATTCCATAACCCTCCTTCTCTCTCTCTCTCTCTCTCTCTCTCCCCTCCCTTTCCCTCCAACCTCCTCTCTTCCTCTCCTCTAATAGCTATTCAGAAGACCACACTAGTAAACCACTGAGACAAAAGCCATTGTCATCTTCCTCCTTTAGCTGACCACGACCAACTTCCTCAGTAGTCCACCTCCATCCAACAATAATAGCTCTGGCCAAAGAACATCGGCGACATCATCTTCTCCACTAGCACAGATAGCAGCTCCGACCACTACCAGAAAACCAGAGAAAAGCAACGGAATTCCATCGAAAAAAACCATTATATACCCTACCGACACTCTTTTCCTCTGTTTCTCCTTTTTCTTCTTTCTCATCCCACCTCTCCCCTCCCAAACTGCAGCCAAACACCCATCCCAAACTCTCCACTATTCTCAACACGAGCACTCAAGTTTCTTATATCTTGTACGTGGTCACAATATCCATTTCTTGTAGATTTTATCATTTTTTTGTAAGTAAATCTATCCT
>Ga0325414_1002692_pt1 | contig 18122 bp, 5 predicted proteins | sample PopdelMetagenome_8_FD_206183 | JGI IMG/M metagenome (GOLD analysis project Ga0325414, IMG submission 206183) | Populus deltoides microbial communities from Bellville, Georgia, United States - Leaf-PdKOR-R3 | ecosystem: Host-associated > Plants > Phyllosphere > Phylloplane/Leaf | place: USA... | reverse complement strand
TAAAAAAGACCCGTTAAACAAGCTATTAATTATTTATTTCATCACAACACATTTAATTCGGTGTAATTCAAACAAAATTTCAACAATTTACAAACAAATATAATTTGACAAAATCTAAAACAAACTATAACAACTACAAAATTATATATTCATACCACAGGTTTCTTTGACAAATAACAATCAAACAAGTACAAACATTAACAAAATACATATACTAAAAAAACAATAAAATTCACATTTAAATATTAAAACTAAAAAGGATAGATTTACTTACAAAAAAAATGATAAAATCCACAAGAAACGGATATTGTGACCACGTACAAGATATAAGAAACTTGAGTGCTTGTGTTGAGAATAGTGGAGAGTTGGGATGGGTGGTTGACTGCAGTTTGGGAGGGGAGAGGTGGGATGAGAAAGAAGAAGAAGGAGAAACAGAGGAAGAGAGTGTCGACAGATGGGGTGGGTATATAATGGTTTTTTCCGATGGAATCATCGACGGATTAATTGCGTCGGTGATTCCATCGATGACAATGCCACGTCACTGTACGACTATCTCAGTTTGAATCCCTCGGTCATTCCGTCGGTAAAATCATCTGAAAAAACTCCACGTCACCATGCCGTTGCATCTTTCCAGACAAACTGTATACTCCGTCGGAGAAACATTCGGTATATACCGACGAAAATATTATGTCGGTATATACTGACTGTTTCTTTGACGAAGCTAGGCCGTCGGTATATACCGACAGATTTTGAGATGGAATTATTTCTGTCGGTAATTATTACCGACAGAATTTATCCGTCGGTAATTCCGTTGGTTTTCTCTGGTTTTATGGTAGTGGATCATCTTCCCTTAGCACACTCATGAGAATGAGGTAATGCAGGTCTAGCAAACATATGAGGCCCAAGGTACTTGGACTTGGCGGTCCACTAAGTTCAAAACAATATGAATCTGACAAACATGCTAGATCCAAGGTACATGGACTTGGCAGCCAAGGTAATGATCATCTTTCCTATAGGGCACGCCCAAAGAAATGGTCATCCTCCCTTGAGTCTAACCTTGGGGAAGAACTCCGTCTTCATAGACTTAGCTACATTTGATGTCTTGGACCCTAATCTCTTACATCTTTTAGGTGTATAAAAATCCTCCAGGGACCCACTATATTCTCATCAAACATTAATATAGATGTAAGAAATATTTATCCCTCGTTAAATCTATTAGAGTAGGATTACACTCCAAACTTTCTCTTCACAAAAAAATAAGACTCGTAGGCTATAAATACAGCATAAGACCTTCAGAACAAAGATTCACAATTTTTATTCTCTACTGCATATATATTTTCAGAGCATCTCTCTCTAGAATATTCTTGTATTTTCTCTCTCTAAAAAGATAGTTGTTTAAGCATTGAAGAGTTCTCACCTCCATCAAAAGAGAATTTTTGCAAGTACTAACTACAAGTTACCTTAGCCTACTAAATGCGAAGTATAAGCTACCAACTACTTTAGCTAAAAAAATAGATAAAATTGTTAAAATCAATTGATTAATCAATTATCTAATTCAAGAGATCTATTTACACGCTAGTTGGATTTTTGCGACTTCATCGTAAAGGAAAGCTAGAATTGAAGTTGATTCAAAGCTTTACGTTGGCAAATCAGCACACAACTGGTCATTGTTTGCTTCTAAAAGCATTCAAACCGGAGACTGCATATTGAAAATTCCATACAATGTGCAAATAGCACCAGATAATCTACCTCCGAAAGTTGCATCTTTGTTTGACAATGAAGTTGGAAATGTTGCAAAGCTTGCTATTATCATTTTGATTGAGAAAAAAATAGGGCAGCAAAAGTGAAAGTCGTAACTGGAGGGAGGAAGAGAAGAGCTTCTCCTCACAGCAGCCGCACTGGTTTCAACAACGTGAGTTTCAGTCATGCCATCAGCAGCAAATTCCAATAGCTCCTTGCAACGTGACCAGCTTCATCAGCAGCTCTGGTTCCACCGTGAACAAGCAGCAGGATTGTCTTCTCAGTCAGGGAAGCAGCACTGTGAGCAGCAGACCAGCAGCTCCTTTCAGTCCAGCAGTAGCTTCTCCTCACAGCAGCAGTGGAAGGTCCTCCTTCCAGCAGCAGCCAGTTTCTCTCATCTTCAACCGTGAGCAGCAGTGGAAGATTCTCTTTCCAGCAGCAGCCATAGCAGCTTCAACCGTGAGCAAGCAACATGGGTCTCTTCTCAGCACTGTGAACAGTTCCTCAGCAGCAGCAGCAGTGATTGTCCTCACCAGTAGCAACAATCATGAACAACAGCACTGGTTTCAGCAACGGGAGCAGCGATAGATATTGCTTCCAGCCAACAGCAGCACGTGAACAATAGTGATGATTTTACTTGCAAGCAGCCTAGCTTCCTTAAAATCTCCAATTAAAGGAGGTGTTACCTTCAACAGGCATTGAGCCTGCAGCAGCAACTGTGGTGGTGCTCGAGTCCCTAGGTTTTATCCTTCGAGTTTGAGGAGCTCTGGTGATGCGGTGTAGTTGTTAAGTGCTGTTGAAGACTAGTGATCAACATATATATATATATATATATATATAATGTTTGGTTGGATTACATTTTATTTGTTGTTAATTTTTCAAAAGCTATGAACGTTGAGTTTAATGGATGGAAGTTGAATTTTCTATAAAAAATAAAATTAAAAAAAAACTTAATAAAAATAATAATTGATTAATCAACCCAAGATAGTATGGTCTAATATTAAGCTCTATCTTCTAGATATTGATTAAAAATTAAAAAAATAATAAAAATAAAAAATGATTGAAAAGATAATAATAATAATAGAAAAATAAATTACTAAAAGTTAATAACAAAAACAATAATAAAATTATCCTTGTATTAATTGTTTTTATTAGCTGTTAACTAACCTAGATGGAATGATATAATAATAATAATAATAATAAATACCTAAAAGATAATAACAGAAATAGTAATAAAATTTCCCTTATATTAATTTAGGTAAGTAAGTATATATCAGATAAAAAAAATATAAAGTTGGAGAACCAGCAAGTTCATATACAAGATTTACAAAAAAGGGAACATACTCCTTTTCCCTTATATTAATTGTTTTTACTAGTTGTTAACAAACTCAAGATGAAATGGTTTTATATTATACACTATTTTTTTATTTCGGTCATGGGGGAATCCTGTATTTTCCATATCCATACAATTGAGTTCCTGGGTTTCGAAATAGTGTAAAAAGAAGTGCTTCGAATCATTGCTATTTGACTCGAATCTACTCTAAAAAAATCGAGGCATTTCGAATTGTTTGTTGACACGGATAAAGTCAAGGAAAACCTCTGAAATTATTCAAATATTAGATCTTGGACATAGAATAATTCCAAATCGAATCTCTTTAAAAAGAAAATCTTTTGTCTCATGATAGCCTACTTCAGTCCCCTTACGAAACTTTTGTTATTGGTAATAGTATCAATTAATTCTTGATTAATAAATTAATTATTTTTATTAATTATCAATTAACCTGGGATAGTAAGGTCAGATATTGGATCTTGTTTTTAAGATGTCAATAAGTAAATAATAATATCAATTACTACATGATAACCACTCAAGATGGTAAGGTTTGATATAGGATTGGAAGTTGTTTTGTGAACAAAAACAATACTATAAATAATATACATATAAATTTAGGCAAACAACAATAAAACACATTTATTATCATTAAAAACAAAACAACAATATAATTTATTTTAGATAAAATATATATGATAATGTTTATCATTTTTACTATATAACCAGCTCCATACTCAAAATCTATAAACACTAATTAGAATTTCTAATTACTGAAAATTTAGATAGCAAATTATTTTTCTTGTTTTAATCTTTTACAGATCAGCTCGCCCCACAGAAAAACAGAGCATGTCACCTTTGAAATGGAACAGTAGTCTTTATACGCTATCCTTTTAGGGGTTAGAAACCAGGAAAACAGAGCACCCTCCACCGTATAATCAAAGAAATCAAATTCACCTGACACAAATGCTAACGAGCTGCTCTCTACCAAACATTGTTACTTGTTTCTTCATTGTATTATAGTACATAAAAAATATTCAAACTCGAAATCAAACTTATTCCTGGCTAATAATTTATCCCACACCCCTCTAACAAGGCTGGTCTATCTACCGACTGTATTACGTAGTAGAATCGACAAACTAAATGGCTAACATTACCACCTGGGTTCCGCTTTATTTTAGTTTCAAAACCCATTTATATACATCTAGAGCCAGCTGCCTCAATCTTTTCAAGGCATGGCAAAAGAGAAATCAGCACTACGACTTTCTTCTAGTCTTCTAGGATTGTTTTGCCTTGTCAATTCATAATCATCACTAGAGGGTGCTGCCCCTTCAATTTCAGACAACTCAGTTTCAGAAAAGCAAGACCTAGGAGAAGTACAAGCACTCAAGCCACCTTCAATGTCTGTAGAGTTGTGTTTGAACTTGTGAAGCAAGTGCAACGGTGATGTGCCCCTGCTTGGGGTACCGCTCTGATGATCTGGACTCGTCATTGAGAACCCATTTGATGAACCATCTGCCACTGCCTTGTTTTTTAACCTTCTCCTTTCCTTTGCTGACTTTTGCCATTTCTTTATTGCTTTTGATGTTTGCTCTTCAAATATTGCTTTCTTCATGTGAGACCCCATCTGCCAATTGTTCAAAACCACACAAAAAAACAACATTCGTCGACATCTTTGAATTTGGTAGCAACACTTAATGTCAATCAACTAGTTGTGATCTTTGGACATGTTGCTTACTTGAGTTACCAAGGCATAGAGAGGGAAGGTGACATAGCTACATAAAAATTGAAGGATAATGGCAAGGACGACTTTTGCAAGCATTTCCAACAAATTGTCATGGAAGCATGATTTCAATCCGAATTCATACTGCATCGAAGAAGTTTTTGGTCATAAGAAATTAAAGCAATTATAAAAAAAAAAAAATAGAAAGTGGGCATGAAAAGCAAATAAAGTATAGTTTAGATTGACTTAAATTACCCATGTCCACAAAAAGTATGCCGTCTGGAATGCATTCTGTAAGAATTAGAAACATGAGCACCAATCAAGAATATGTATTAGGAGAGACTATGAGGTAATTGGTCTGTATTATTGCAAATTATGTTTCTTACTAAATTAATTAACATTCATTTGTGGAAGGTCAGAACATTCTTCCAGAAGGAAAAATAAATAAATGTATAGACATATCTTACGTTTTTTTTCCATGAAGAAAAAAATTAGTGTACGCATTTAACCAAATAAAACCAAATGAAACGAGAATTATATTGTTATAAATAAATAAATAAATAAATAAATTGTTAATATTAAATAAATACTAAATTAGAAAGTTATGAGATAGATATATATTAAAATATATGATCTCACAACATGACTAATAGATGCCGTTATGTTTATTAACTTTATTTTTTAGAAATAAAATTTTATTTAATCGAGTGTTAATCTAAATAGACACACTAGAAAAGTGATTAAATAAAAAAAATGTTAAACCTTGTCCAAAAACCAAATCAAAATCAATGGAGATTTTATTCAAAAAGATTAAAAGAAATATTAAAATTTATTTATTTTAATTAACCTTAATAAAAATAAAATACCTATTAGGTTAGGCATCCAATACATATATTTGATTGATCTAGTTTAATTCCGTTCAATTTATTTCAAAGAAAAAACTCAAGTTATTAAAAAAAATTAGACCACTATCAGAAAATTAGAAAACGCTAATGAAATTGCTGATGAATTAATATGTCGGCAATTCAACAGAAAACTTCATCACCATTTATTTTCCTAACAAAATTATTTATCAGTAGGTAGCTACATATTCTGTAAGTTCTATGAAAATTTCCAAAATGAGAATTTCTGCTAAAAATCTTGATGGAATTGCCTTTTCATGAGCAATTTTGTTGGAGTATTTTTTTTTGAGTTATAACTTAACTACATATCCAACAATTTATAGATTATATTTGTGATCTACATATCAACTCACATTGCTTTATATTTTTGGAAAGATACTTTTTAAGTTTTGGTATGAAACTTGTAAAAGTCAAAAGAATGTTCGGGTCCTCTAGTGATGAAGGCCTAAGATGGGAGAGGAAAAGAGTGTTAGGCATCATTCCTTATAAAAACATTAATGAAATTCTTTTTATGTTTTTATTCCATCATCATTTTTGTCTAGAATTATTAATAAAAATTTTCTTTTATAAAATTTCATCAATAAACTACAAGGAAATTTTTTTTTTGTTGATATTTTTGTTGTTTTTTCTAATTTTTTTAGTAGACAATGCCTAGGCTAGGTGGCTTAGTGCCTAGCCTATAAAAAGAAAGGGCCACGGATATAGGCCTGCTAGGATAGACTCATGTTTTTTTTTACTATTTTTTTTTAAATTATCCAAGAGCAAGATGATTTATTGTTCACCCTTATTTTAAGAAAGAATAAAAATAGACTATCATTTGGGCCATGTTTGTTTCCCGGAAAGTAGTTTCTGGGAAACCACTTTCCAAACTTTCCTGTGTTTGTTTGTCATTAGGAAAGTTGGTCAACGGAAAACATGTTCCAGTCAACGAAAACACTTTCTGGTCAACGGAAAACACTTTCCAGTCAAAGAAAAATTTGGTTTGGTTTCCAGGAAAGTGTTTTTCTTTTTGGCTGTGTTTGTTTTCCGGAAAGTGGTTTTCGATAAATCACTTTCCAAACTTTCCTATGTTTGTTTGCCATTAGAAAAGTTGGTTAATGGAAAACACTTTTCAGTCAAAGAAAAATTTGACTTGGTTTTCATAAAAGTATTTTCCTGAAAAATTTAGGCGGAAAACACTTTCCGGAAGTTGTGAAAAATTTAGAAATGTCAAGTTTTGCTGATTATATCAAATTTGATCATCAAACTTTTAATTGATATTCATAATTTGTTTTGAATATTTATTTTTCAATTTTATCTCTTAAAATTTAATTTTTATAGTAATTTTGGTTCTTATTTTTATAATTGTTATTTGATTTTCCTTATCATTTTTTTATTGAAATTTTTTATCTATCAAATTTGGTCTTCATTCTTTTAATTGTTACTTATTTTATTTGAAATAATTTATGAAATGTTAATTATTATTATTTTAATTTCTTCATCTTTCATTTTTTTTAATTTTTTAGATTTGATCTCTATTATTTTGATTATTATTTATTTTATTTGAGATAATTTATGAAATTATATTTTTTTTCAATTTCATTCTCATTTAATTTTTTAATTTGTAAGATTTGTTCCTCATTATTTTAATAAACTTGAGAAAAATAAAACATTAATAAGTTATTTTCCAGCTCATTTTCCATGACATAATCAAACACTGGAAAGTGTTTTCCAATTTATTTTTCATTACACTACCAAATATCAAAAAATACTTTCCCGAAATTCACTTTCCAAAAAGAAATTACTTTTCAGGAAACAAACGAGGCCTTGATGTTTTTGATAGCTGTATCGTAGAGTGGCTAAAAAATCTTGCCCTGGTTTTCTAAACCCAAAAATCCATTTTCAAACTATTTTAATCTAAAAACACCAAAAAAACATCTTTAGACTAAAAAAAAGAAACTTATCAATCAACCCAAAAAAAACCCTTATTTTGGCTCAAAAACACAAAATAAACCCAAACAAAACTTTATTTTCAACATCAATCTACTTTTTTCAGCAATATAAAAAGTAAAAAATACCTCAAATGAATTTTTGTTATTGACTTAAACTCATAGACATCAAGAATGAGTTTTGTAGTTCCAAAAATGTTGACAATAGAACCTTCTCTCTCTTTTGTCTTTTTCCGTTGGTTTTCATTTCTACGAATAGAAAGGACTAAAACATATACAATATGAATGTTTATGCCAAAGAGTAAACTTGTAAAACTCAAGGGATCAAATTTATTTTTTTGACAAAAACCTAAAGCAAAAAATTAGGAAAAGAACTGACAGAAACAGTGGCAAAAAAATCCTCTTTTTTTTTTTTTTTTACCCAATGTCAATTTTAGCCCATTTTGTTTCAATGTTCTGATATTAAAAAAATTGAACTCTTCTCTGCAAAATTGAGTGCCAATTCCATGTTGGAATGTGTTTCTAAAACCTCGAGGATCCTCAAGCAAGAGATAAAATATTGAGACTAATTGCGAATCAATACAATATAATATAATGTGAAAGGATAAAATATAAAAGAATTACATAATAATAAATATAAAAACAAAAACAGAAATGGTATTGTGCGGGATCTGTGTCTGCAGGAGAAGGAAAAAATGAATTCCTAATTAGCTCCTTCAGGTTTTTTTTTTTTTTTTTTTTTTTTAAGAAAATCGCAATCATCAACGGAAATCCTGGTAAATTTTTTTAATTTTTGCCATGTCTAGATCAAGCCTTGAGAGATTATTGAGTGTAAAGATTACCTGGAACAAGGTGAAATGTATTAAGAAAAGAATAATATCAGGGCGATTGAACCAAAAGTATTTGTTGCTAGGCTCGACCACAGGAACACCCTTCACCACAGCAGTTTTATCTTGGATCTCCCGAGCCATTTCCATAATAATAATCTCCAGCTTTGCGCCAACAATAAGGATTACCTGTGAGCGTAGAGAAAGAGATTTACTAGGATCGATGATAATTAAGGTTTAGAATACTAAACAGAATTAGGAATTAATTAAGCAGATTATCTTACTGCTAGTGGTACAAATGGTAACCATGTAAATGTATACCATCCTACACAAGCAAAAGCAAATCAAAATGGTTGTCAACTACAGTCGTTGTTTTCTGGCTTCAAATTAAATATTATTGTTGTAATGAAAATTAAAATTACCATAAACATTGAGAAGCTGGAATATGATAGAGCATATCCACAATGGAATGCTGCAGAATTAACAACCTTAACAGTCAGGAAGTCGCAGATTAACGTGTAATTAAGCCACTCGCTAATGATCCACTTAGACAGACGAAAAGGGAGTGAGGCCAACCTAATACCAACGACAACCTTGAAGTCATCCTCCATCGATCTTTTAATGTACTTGTGGAAGTTGAATCTGCTGTTTGGTGCAAAATGAGCCTGCAATTTGTTTTTCGTCTGGTTAATTTACACGTAATAAGTCAAGCGCGATTTGTTTTTTGGGTTGAGCCTCCCCTGTCCAAAAAAACTGAGCCTTGCTCAAAAGTCACTCTAACTTTTTCTTGCACTTGGTATGGTATTTTAGAGGAAAATGATTGATAAAAGCACACAAGCTTACATTGATGAATCCATGTCGCAATGTAAGGTAATCAACCTTTGTTACCGACGTAAAAAATTGCCTAAAAAAGGCCACCTGAAAAGCATTAACTTTTTGTGAGAAATTGGACCTAATCATTGTTTTTTTTTCAAAACAATTATGGTAATAATGGAAAGTGAACAAAAAGAATAGGTCTTACAATCCATCTAAGACCAGGCGTTGCAGATAACCCGGTGTGCCGCTTTACAAATGAAGTTTGACGAGTGAACCTAAACCTTGAAGGGTCTAATTCAAGCACCACAAGAGCCAAAACGTTACCACTTCAATACCATTTTTTCTATTTCCAAACACAATTATGTTGGTGTCAATTACCATTAGTAAATTGATACTCTAGAGATGTTGTCTCCAATTCCCAAGATTTCCATCTCTTCATCTGTTCGAGTCATTCACAGCCCTTTTTAGCCCCATCATTTTTGCAATCAAGATTCTAAGGGAAAGGGCTAGCATAGCCCCAATTATTTTCATGTTCGAGAACGTGATAACAGTTGAAAGTCATGTTTATATATCCTTTTTCCCATAAAAAGAAGACGAAGAAAAAGCAGCAAGAAGGGGCATACTTTAGCCTTTGCCAGAGCAATGATCACTACACTATAGATAACATGAAATGCTGCCAGCACAAATATGAAGATGTGCAATTGATGCACCCCTGACTGTGAAACCAATGATACTTTACCCTGCAAGAATACATGCATGAAATCACGTTAATGCTCTACAAGTTAATTATCTCTATAATGCGCGCAATCCAAGATTGTTGAAAGAATTCGATACTAATTAAGATATAAATAAAGATTAATTTACAGGCCTTTTCAACGGGATTCTCCCTCACCATTTTATTTCACAGTTGATACTATATTCTTAAAGAAATTGAACATTTGCGCATATGCATGCATATGTGGGCGCTCTTATTTACCTTTTGGGAACAGTAGTCATCCCCACTGGCGGCGGCGGCAAGAAGGCGATGGGATATATCATCTCCAGCATACCATAATAGCTTTCTCCCGTCGCCGTTCCCATAATCCTTCTTTGCTTCCTTCTTACAAGGAAGCATGGTATTTCCAGCTTTCTCAGGAATACATATCTTAGAAATTGGTTTTGTACCAACTGTTATAAGCAGTGATATGAAGCCTAGGAGCATCAATTCTGCGTTCAAATCATCAAACCTTCAAATTACTTAACTAAATATTTAATCCGATAATTAGCATTGTTTTCATTAATTCACCAGTATCTATATACCTTCTTAATGAAGGCTAGAATTTGAATCTTTATTGCTCTACGGAAACTAGAGGATTGAAACAAAATGAGAGTGTTACCTGCTTTAAGTTTCTCCAGAGCCTCAATCATGGCCTTTTTTTGTCGCTTTTGAAACCACTACCATTACAAATAACACAAATATTTTTTATAAAAAAAAAACAAGTTAATTAGTTATTTAAGAATAATTTTCATATGGATTTAACTCTAACTGGTAGATCAAAGAAGACAACGAAATTTGTCAACAAATGCTAACTAATCATATACATAATTACTAATTAATCAGATATTGTCAAATTTATTTATATTTCCCGAGGAAGAAGTTTCTAATTACCTTTTCAAGGGAATGAATTCCACGTTCAATGACAATAGAAATGACAACAAAAACAGCACAAACCAGAGCAGCAGCCCAAGAGGGCGTCTCCTTCAAAGAACGTTCTCCATAACCACCTGCAGCCATGGCTCGCTATATATGGCTGTTTAAAGCTGTACTTCTCAGTGTCTAGAACTCTCACCCCAATTAAAATGATCCAGTCACGTAGACTTCGCAATGTGGGAAGCCTTTCTTTAAGTAGAGGTGCAAAAATATATCAATGCCGGATTTCGAAGAAACAAACAAAAACAACGAAGACAAAGTACCTAAATAACTACGTCCACTCAAATATTGACGTCCACGTCAAACTATAGTACTTTTTTTTTTTTTTAATCTTTTAGTGTCTTGGTATATAGTAAATACCCCATTAATTTTTTTTCAAAATATTTTTATATTAAAATATTAATATATATCTTGTGAAAAATTAAATATATAAAAAAGTAAAAAATAACGTGGTTTGAGAAAGACCACAACTTGTAGATTTAATTATATCTCAATAGTTTTTGCCTTCTTGTTATTTTTTTCTTGTTAAATTCCAGGTTGGTCTCTCTCCTTTTTGTTTCTTTCTTGATTTAATATTTGTATTGAATATATACATGTTATATCCACTTTTTAAAATTTCAGTATTGCAATGATTCTTGAATTTTCAGTGTCAGTTTCTTTTTCAATTCTCTAATTAACAAATTTAGTTGGGGTTATTTCACTCCTTTTTCCCTTTCAAAAAAGTTTCAGAATTTTGAATCTAAGTTTTAATGGGTAGCTAACAAAAATAAAATTTTTAGGGCTTACATTTTTTAACTAAGAGACTTAGTCTGCCAAACAAAAGTTGTATGGATGACTTGTTATTTTTTAGATGTAGATGTATAGTGCTTCAATATGTTTTGTTAGCAATTTTAAGATTACTTAATCACTTGTTTTTTTTATTTATTAATTAGGGACTGAAGAAGTAATTGTCAAGTTTACAAATATAATTTGGATCTGGAAAAAAATTGATTAATCTCTACATTTTACATTTTATCGCTTCCAATTATTATAAAAAGAAAGCTACTAATTTAAAAATATAACGTCAAAAATATTGTGACGTGCGCGGCGTCGCATGGTGGAGCTGTCTCCTGAAAATTAAAAGGGGCTCTGGGTTTAATCATTAAATTATGATTATAGGGTTCAAGAGTCACTATCTGGTATTATTGTCACTAGAAAACTTAATGGCCTGTAAGAGTCTAGGTAAGGGGACCAATTGTGCAAGGGAAAGACGCATCACCCTCAGTACACCATATCTAAGGTAATCTGTATTGCTATTTTTCTAGGTCATGTTTATATATGTTGGTCTCGTCTAAGATTTAAGGTAGATCTCCTTTTATGAGAAAATTTATACTTTATTGGATTAAATCTTAACTATTTTAAGGTCCATATTTAACATCGCATTTATTTATTGGATTAAGTCCTAACTATTCTAAGGTTCATATTTAACTTCACATTTATTTATTAGATATAGTTAATTCCTAACATTTTGAATAACAAACTAATTATTATTGGATTTTTTGTATTTTGACCAAACTCTAATGGATGATCATAAACCGATTATGATATCTATTTCGCATTTAAAACATGATAAAAATGTGATTTTATCCTTTTTAGAAAATATGTATGAAAAACCTTTAAGATTTGGTCATATGCACGAAAACAAAATATCTTTTATAAAATAAAAAAAAAATTGGTTTATTTTTTAGAAAAATAAAATATTTTGATACTAGGGCCATATTTTACAGTGTAAATCTACAACTTGATATTAAAAAAAATTGTTAGAAAAACATGCGACGGACCACAAATAATTTTAAATTGGTCTTTGAAAAAATTATTTTTTAAAAAAAATTGTTTTTATTATTTGGACTAGACCCAACCCGAGGCCTAACTCTGACCCGATCAGATTGGGTTGGGTCGACTGCAGTCCCAACAATCCTTTTTTTATTGTAATTATGTTATCAAAGCTTGGTCATTTATTCTTAGTGTAATGGTTTTATAGATTGGTGAAAGATTCACTTTTAGAATTTTGAAAACAAAAGATGTGCTAGTGTAAATGTGTATTTGCACAAAAAAGTAAAAGAAAACAAGATATATTTTGAATAATAAAAATACATGATCTCATTAAAATAAAGGCTCATTAACAAAGGAAAAGCTTGTGGCATCATGAGCTAGATTGCCAATAAGATCAAAAAGGTAAAAAGAAAAATGAAGCAAAACAATGACAAAACATCTTAACAAGCATGATTAAACAAGAAAAATTACCATTTAAACATGAAAGGAACATGCTCAGTTTTCCAATTCTAGAATTTCTCCTCATCTGCTAGCTTCCTCGTAAAAGCTCTTGCAGGAATGTCCTCAATTATATGAATAGATAATTGAGGCAGCATCTCATCCACTGTTGAACTTTTGTCTCCACACTTTATCCTTTATTCCTATACTCTAAGGTGTTGATGTAGAGGTCAATTATCTTCAACGCTTTATCATAAGATCTTATCACTTGAGCAGGCCTTAGGAAAGTTACTTAAAGTGGTGGGATTGTCAGCTTCTCTTTTTCCGACTCTTTTCCTTCTATTCTTGCCATTCTTGCTTCTTTTTTAATCCTAGCGACCCGTCTAAGTCATCTTTTTAGGTTTATATACAAGTCTAAACCTCTAATCAACACATTTCATCTTCATCAAATAGACACTTTCCAACATTCCAGTGTTAAGGTTAAATTGAAATGGAATCCTATGTGTTAGGAAACAATTAACTGTCATCCTTGTTGCTTCATATATTTTTTACTTTCTTAGCACAGTATTTTCAGGAACCCACTATGTATTTATAATCTTGAAAGTATAAATATTTCCATCCCTACAATTCTCTACTTTAATGAAGGGTGCGACCATAATTCTTATCATGAAAATGGTTTCTTTAGCTATACTATACCAACATTCTATTCATAATATACTTCAAACATTGATGCAATGATGAAGTTGTTGCCCTAACCACATGAATCCAAGACCTTTCTAATAACATGTTATAAGAATGATGGATTTTCAAAGTCCCGACTATCTGTCTTAGTGAGCCATCATACATCTTTGCCATCATGATATTTGACTTCATATATGATACATCATTTAATATCTTGTAATATCCTTAACCATTTACAAATCAAATATAATCAAATAATCATATCTCTTTATTTAAACCAAGGAAAATTAACCATTTATGTGTATATCACTGATAAACCTGTGCATTTTTTTTTTACTTTCAACAAAGTTTCCCTTGTAATTTTGCATACCGAGTTGTCGATATTTTCTCCTGTATTTACCAAATATCAACTTCCCATTATTAAATCTTGATCCAATTATCTTATATCACATATCAACTAATGCTATTCTTCTTTCAAATATCACTTCCACACAATTCCATCTAATTGCACAATCACGTACAATTATTTGACAGAATGTGTATAATTAATGACTACGAACATATAGAAAGTTTCAAAAGTTCACAACACCGTAAGCACACATACCTATAATAACATGACATCTACCTTAAATGTTATATCATTATACCTTAAAATATACCCGATAAACTTCCATATTCTTGCTATATTCTTCAACTACAAGTATCTATTTGCTTGTTGCCTCTTCGATTCTCAAAATACCTTGAGTTAGCATATATATCACTTCAATGCGGAAATCTTCACATTGATCAATCATATGACTCTCTTTTTTGTGATTCTTGCAGAAACTCTTATTCATCAGCCTATTCTCGCAACTACTCTTCATTTATTCAAATCAGTGTTAACCAAGTCTGTCTCCTATCTACCATTAAAATCCGGTGATTTTATCTATTATCTCTTAAACCATAGATTAAAAAAAAAAAGGAAAATCAAGTTATGGACCGAAATTAAAATTTCAAAAACCTAATGGACCAAAAAAATAAATTGAAAAGTATAAGGACCAAACTAAATTTTTTTGCGTAAACTTTGAAGTTGCCACCTATTTTCTTCGCCTTTTCCACTTGGGTCCTCCATCTTTCAATCCTATCCTTGTGCAACAAATTTTAGCCGATTGACCATTAATTTAGCCATAAAAGAGCTTAATTGAGGAGAAAAAATTGAATGACCAAAGAAAAAATAATGATTGTAGAAGTACATAGTGAAATGATACATGAGAAATCATATTTTCCACATTCCTTTCAGTATTTCTTATAATTATAATATCTTCAGCAATAAAAACCCTTTTACCAGGCAGATTCCTATGATCAATTCACTGTGTAAGATTTGAGTAATCTTTTAAAATCTAACCCAAACATGATTTTGATCTCTTTACGCGGAACTTCAGTAATTGCTTAAACCCAAAAAAGTGAATTAAAGTTCTAAGAATGGTTTTCTTGGGCTTCTTTAATACTAGCTGACTGAGTAGTCTCAAATGATGGGCTAATGCAGCCCAAGTTCATCTCCGCAGCCTAGACGAAAGATCACAGACCAGTATCAATCGTAAATAAAACAATGAGCTCGATATTATCGAGGACACATAATTAAGTACAAAGCAACCATTTTTTAGTGCCATTTCTCGTTTTTTGATTACTCAAACAAAAGAAAGTCCAAGAAATGACTGCTCTCTCAACTTCTCTTCTTTCAATTACAACTCCCCAAGCTCACTTTTTATCTGCTGGTAATTTTGTTTTCTCTGATTATGTGGATTCTGACTGCTGATTTAGTTTTTGTAAGCTTTATTTGATTGGGATAAATATTCAAGGAATGAAAAGAAAATTCTTTTTTTAAATTTTTTTTCTCATTTGTTTTTTAATTTTTAGCATCTAGGCTTTCGTTCTTACTGCATTTCTTCATAGGAGTTTTATTAAGGAATTAAAGATTGGATTTTTATGCACCAAGTTATGGCCTTTGAGAACTGGGTTTTAAAGGAAAGTTTGAAATGTGAAAGATCCAAAATACCATGTTAATTTTGGAAGAACTGGTGATGTAATTTCATTTTGTGTGAATTTTCTCGAAATTTTAACTTATAATGGAGTCTGATCATGTAGCAAACAAATTTTTTAGCCTTTTCAATCTATTGATATAATGGAGGACATTACCTGATTAACTTCTAATTATTGCTAATACTGAACTGGAAATATTTTTTAATTTGCTTTATGTTTCTAGATGATATGCTTTGCTGTTCAGGTTACTTAGGAAGGCACTTTGTGCTCTTATTTACGAATTATTATTGCATTTGAAGATACCTAATTCATGATGGATCTCAATTTTGTATATGCATTTCTCTTCTTTTTCCTATCCAGCATTATCACTTCACTTTGATGGGTAATACTGTTTTGTTCATTGGTTTCCCTGCTTTTTCTAATCATTAGTTATTATGAAATTCCAGGCTCTTCTTTGAAGCCAAAAGACCAATGCCTAATATGCGTTAGACCTGGTAATCTCTCTAGTAAAGGAAAACCCACAACACATAAAAAGTCACTAACAATTCAAGCAAGGTATGGTGTTGTTGTAATTTGTTGGACTGTACATCATCTGTTGTAAAGACAGATTAGCAGCATCAAGGTTAATTTTTTCAATGGCTACTGTCACCCATTTGAGGGTGTGCACTCTCATGAACTGAGACTTTTTTTATCTGTTAGGATCACCTATAAAACATGAAAGCTGTGACACTGATAGAATCACACATGGTTGGATTTTATATGTGCTCTTTTTCCTCTTTCTCCACTATAATTTTGTTTTACTTCCATTTCAGAACTGCTTTTGTATATATGTTTTCCAATAGCCACTGCCTAAATTCAAGTCGTAAAACCTAAATTTATCTCTGAAATCAGTTGGATAGTCAATTAGTCCTCCTTTTCTTTTTGCATGCTGCTTCTCTACTATCAGTTTTGTAAGTTTTATATACTTGTTGTATCATATTCATTACTTTTTACTCGACATCTCCAAGATGGGTCTTTGATCCACATCCACCCACCACCATATCTCTCTTTCAACTGTGATTTTTCTTCTTTTTTTCCTCTCATGTGCAAGGACAGTGGTGAGCGTGGTGGATCAAGTGGTGCAGGTATCTTCATTGGCGGTTTCATATTGGGAGGAATGGTAGCTGGAACATTGGGTTGTGTATATGCTCCACAGGTACTGTTCAATGACTAATGTGATATGCTATAGTTCAATTTGCTATATGTATTGTACTTATGTTTCTTTAAATTATTCATTGAGATGGATGGCGTGTGTTTTCTTCAAGACTATTTAGTATTGTGAGACTTGCTAGCTTGACTACTACCAGATATGACATGTTTATTTTTGCGCTTTTTAATCTGCCCTTACTGCAGAGTTTCTTTTGATAAGGTTTCGAATAACAAGTTATTTGATTGTCTTGTAAGAAGCACTACGAGGTGCACTAATACATTATTATGGATTATTTACCATTGGTTTTCTTTTGTCCAGTAGAATATTGCTTGTAGGCTGCACCTTACATGAGGTAGTTGTAACACGTGCAAAAAATGACACATATTATGTATCTGATTGATGTTTACTTGTATTTCAGATTAGCAAGGCATTAGCTGGAGCAGACAGAAAAGATTTGATGAGGAAGCTACCCAAGTTCATATATGACGAGGAGAAAGCTTTGGAGGTGGGAATTTGTTATTTCATTTATCATCCATTATCATGCTTAGTGACCTGTATTTGCGTTTTCTAAGTTCAATTTGAAATTTTTAACGGGTATTTCGTTGATACTGTGGCTAGAGGAAGAGAAATAAGTTAGCTATCCCACTTTCTTTAGGTTGCTAGCATAACATCCAAGAATGTGCATGCTTGTGCAAAAAAGTCTGTTGATTGCCAAACAATATAAAAGGGGCTTTTAGCAGTAGAATTTCTGAAAGGCATCTAGACTGGTCATACTTTTTAACAAAATCAAGCCTAAAGCCATGTATTATGCTCCTGCACATTAGCTTCTTTTCTCTTTTTTTTTTTTTTTTTTTTTTGTATCTTGCTCATTATTTGCATTGAAATTTCTTTGGTTTTGATGTTATGGTAACAGAAAACCCGCCAAGTGCTTGCTGACAAGATTGCACAGCTAAATTCTGCTATAGATGAGGTTTCTGCTCAACTGCATCCAGAAGATGCCCCCAATGGAACTGCAGTGGCCTCAGATGAG